>Ga0209463_1000018_pt1 | contig 147451 bp, 143 predicted proteins | sample AgamicMgSfrz_FD_187169 | JGI IMG/M metagenome (GOLD analysis project Ga0209463, IMG submission 187169) | Agave microbial communities from Guanajuato, Mexico - Mg.Sf.rz (SPAdes) (version 2) | ecosystem: Host-associated > Plants > Phyllosphere > Phylloplane/Leaf | place: Guanajuato, Mexico... | reverse complement strand
TATGATATGAACGAATCGTCTGATTACACAAATGTTTCACCTGCAGCCTATACAGCTCCAGCACAAATGCAAATGCCGCAGCTTCCATTCAAAGAAGATTGTGGTTGTGGAGGACCTGCTGTGCCATATCCAAGTCATACTCATTCTGCACCAATGGGAATGCAGCAAGGCTTCGACCCAGGAATGGGAGGCCAAATGCAGTTCGGAGGCAACCCGGGAGTAATGGGAACCCAAGGCTTCGACCCAGGAATGGGAGGTCAAATGCCATTTGGAGGCAATCCAGGAGCAATGGGAATGCAGCAAGGCTTTGACCCGGGAATGGGAGGCCAGATGCCATTTGGAGGTAATCCAGGAGCAATGGGAATGCAGCAAGGCTTTGACCCGGGAATGGGAGGCCAAATGCCATTTGGAGGCAATCCAGGAGCAATGGGAATGCAGCAAGGCTTTGACCCGGGAATGGGAGGCCAAATGCCATTTGGAGGCAATCCGGGAGCAATGGGAATGCAGCAAGGCTTTGACCCGGGAATGGGAGGCCAAATGCCATTCGGAGGCAATCCAGGAGCAATGGGAATGCAGCAAGGCTTTAATCCAGGAATGGGAGGTCAGATGCCATTTGGAGGCAATCCAGGAGCAATGGGAATGCAGCAAGGCTTCGACCCAGGAATGGGAGGCCAAGCGCCATTCACCTATCCAGGAGGAGAACCATTCGGTCCGGGAGTAGCAGGAATGCAGCAAGGCTTTAATCCAGAAATGGGCGGTATGCCTATGACTGGTGGTCCAGGATATCCAACAGGCGGTGGAATGCCTTATATGCAGGAACCTCCATATCCACAAGGAGCAGCAGGCAATGTGCCAATGCAATTCCCGATGGATGACATGGGTGGAATGCAAGGAATGCCGTTTGAGGGAATGATGGGCGGAAGTCCAGGTACACGCGATTTTAATGCTGCGCCAATTATGGGTCCAGGAGGAAATGCTCCAATTTTTGCACCTCCATTCCATGGAAACGGGCAGCCGCCATTAGTACACCCATATGGAATTAATGAAGTGACACCATTTGGAATGCCTCGTTATCTTGACGAAAGCAGTGACTATGAAATTTAACAACAGAGGAGACGATAATTTAGTCTATCGTCTCCTCTCTTTATTACAAACGAAGCTGCCTTATCCGGTTAAAGAACTAAAGCGAATTCGTAAGCAAGTATATTTAGTTATAACAGACTATAATTGGCTAATATTGAAGGAGTTTCCGAGCTATAAAAAACTAAAAATTCAAGAGGCATTTACGAATTCCCTTCATTATGAGGGTTTTCATGCAACCTATCGCTTTTTTTCATTTGATCAGGACCCAATTATTATAGATAATTGCATCTACGGATGCATTGAGTACATACCTGGAAGTCTTAAACCTTTCTCTTACGGGGAAAAGGAAAGCAGACAGGAGGCCTTAGTCTTATTAGGGCAATATTACGAATGCACAGAAAAGCTCGTTGATGCATATCAATATGTTTTGCCTCATTTTGATATTTATGAGAAGTGGGTGGAAAGAAGTAAGCAGTTTAAGGCAAATTTACCTGTTGCAGCTCCATTTATAAAAAAAAATTTGCTGCAGGAATTGACCAGCTGGATTGACTGGACACTTTACCAATTAGAAAAAGAAAAAGTTAATATGGCGAATGAAAAAAAGGTAATCTTACATGGAGATGTTGCACATCATAATTTTATCCGTGGTTTAAATGGACATTTATATTTAATTGATTTTGACCTTATTAGTATTGGCCCAAGAAGTATGGATTATTTACAATTTGCCAATCGGATTTTACCGGTTATTGGTTGGTCCCATTCTCAGCTTCAAAAAATGAATTTGCTACAGCCATTCCTACACGAAAGATCTTTTTTAATTGGATTAGCCTTTCCAACAGATATACTGCGTGAATGGAATCGGCTTATTAGGCAGAATAAGATGGAAAATGACTTAGCTAGAGAGCATGTTGTGGAGCTAACAGAGCAACAATTTTCTAAAAGGAGAAAATTTGTCAATAAAATGATGAAATTAACCGATTAGAGATTGTTAACATGTATGCCTATACTTTCTTAGCATGAAAGGCTTCCCTTTTGAAAAAAATAATGTAGAGCATATTTGCTCAAAACGAAAGATAAAGGGGAGTTTGCATTGATGAAGTGGAATAAGGCAGCAGCTCCATTAACGCTAACTTTCATGCTGTTGGCAGGCTGCGGCAATACAGATCAAGACCTGGACAATGACGGTAAAGAAGAATCTATGCCACTCGGTTATTATTCAAATGAGCGCCATGAACAAGAAAGTACAGGAAATGCAAGGGTATTAGGAAATCAAGATAATGATGGACCGCTAACAGAGGCGCTCGACCATACATTCGGAAGTGAAGGCAAACAAAACCGTGCTAATACAAGCAATAATCTAAATGCCCGTACTGAAAATATCGGAAATCGAGTAGATGTTTATGATACAGAGCTGGCAGATAAGATTAATAAGGCCGTTTTAAAAGTAAATAACGTAAAAGATGTGCGTACATTAGTATATGAAGACAATGTGTTAGTTGCATTGGAAGTGGATAACAGAGCAACAAGCAAAAACACAAGATCTGCTGTACGGAAGGAAATAGATAGCTATATAAATGGGAAAGAAGCATCTATTGTAACAGATAAAGGGATTTTCCTTAATATAGACAGTATTAATAAAGGAATCCGAAAACGTCTTCCAGAAAAAACAATTGATATAAATAAGCGGGACATTATCAATAAGGCTAACAGGTCCAATAATTTATAAAAAAAATATTCAATCAAAGTATCGAAGTATAAGCAAGACCCAAATTATTATGCAGAATTTTAGTCGGAAATTCGCGTAATAGTTTGGGTTCTTTTTTTGTTGATTTTGGATCTATTTATGATTACAAACCTTAGTGGAAATGGAAATAGGCATGAGCAAAAGGAAATGAACTTTGATAGACAAAATAAACAAATTTATCTGATTAAAATGGATTGTTTTATCCATGTATAATGATAGTTAACTCTTTGGAATGTTCTTAATTAAAAACAAAACAACCGATATAAACATTATCTAACGATAATTTGTTCGATATAATGAAAAAAATACAAAGATTTTCCTTTCCATAATGATGATATTGCTTTATAATGAAGTAAATATTCGTTATAAAGAACGTGTGAAGCATACATAGTGGAGGGGAAAATGGTGAAGGTACTTGTGACTGGGGGAGCCAGTAATAGCATGGCAGTTAAGGTAATGGAAAAGCTTACAGCGAGTGGAATGAAGGTAGTGCTGGCAGATAATCGTGAATGGGATTTGGATACAAATCTAAATGGAATGGCTAGCTATTATAAAACGGATCTAGACAAGAGAGAGCTAACTTCCATTTTCAAAAAGGAAAACATAGATATTGTATTGCATCTGAAACATGAGCTTATTACTTCTAATGCTATGAAAGATTCATTTGATCAGTCAGAAGTAAATATTGCAACAACGATAAATGTGCTCGAGGCTTGTGTAGAAGCTAAAGTGAAAAAGGTAATTTTTCCAAGTGCCATTTCTGTTTACGGGAATCAAACCGAAGAAGCTGTTGAAGACAACTTTTTAGCTCCAGCTCTTTTCGAAGGCTTATCGAAAAAGATGGAAGAGAAGTATGTCATGCACTATCATAAGCTATATTCTTTACCTTTTACCATTTTGAGATTTGCAGATATATATGGCATTCAAACAAAAGGTTTCATTGCAGACAATTTGGAAAAGGCGATAGATGGACAGGCTCCTGTTATTTATGGTGATGGAAAACAGCTTCGAAACTTTGTTTATATTGATGATGCCGTGGATGCTATTTTTGCTTCCTTGACAAAGGGGGATAATGAAATAATTAATATTGCCACACAAAGTATGTACAGTTTACAAAAAGCAGCAGAAATGATTGGGGAAGCAGCTGGAAATCTGCATCCGATTTTTGAGGATTCACAAGACGAGCTTGCTTCCTCTTGTTCAGTATCTGTTGCAAAGGCAAAGGAAATATTGGGTTGGAAAGCAGATATATCATTGCGTGAGGGGCTTGAAAAGGCAATGCAGCAATTTAGATTAAAAAAGCATTCTTAATAGTTAGTTTTTCTATTTTGGAATTTTATGAGCATGATTTTAGAGATTCTGGTGAGACTAATAGGGAATTTAAGTTTTTCTAGTAAGCTGAAGAGGTGATTCATAATGAAAACCAGATTCCTTTTATTGTTCTCTATTCTTCTTATCATTCTATTATCTGCGTTTCCGGCTTGGGAGAATGTAGCTAATGCACAATCTCCGAAGAAGTTCGCTGTTTTGCTGCAAAGAGTATATTTAGATGGAGAAGTAAGTGAAGAGTGTATAGAGGAAACGATATGGTCGATGGAAGATTTCTGGTCCAAATATGAGAACTGGCAACTGGTGAATATGGATAGTCACCAATTTGTCTTTAAGCAGGAAATGGATGATATTTCACCATTACTTAAAGCAAATGGCTATTTCGGAGTCTCAGATGAAGGCGTTCTAGGTGTTTACAACGGTAAACCGAATAAGTCGAACATTATCCAATCCTTTTTCCAAATAGACTTAGAGAAGCTGGAATCCACGCAGCAAAAAAGTTTGCAAAACGGTATTCCAATCAAAAACAAGAATCGTTATGTCGAAGTTCTCGAGACATTTAAAAGTCTTGATACCAATAATCTAGCGAACTGATACCTCTAGTCACTTTTTTAGGCAATTGAAAAGAAAAGCGAATTTTCGATTGCCTAAGCAAAAATATTCTTATTAAAAAACCATTTGTAGCAGTAAATGGTTTTTTATTATGTTTCTTTCTTTCTTTCTTAATTTTTAGAAAATATCTTATATGGTAGTTTTTCTTTAATATATGCTAAAATAGTCTTTATAGCTTTTATAAGGGAGCGAACAGGATTTGTACGAATATATTAAAGGGAAAATTGAATATATCGGACCTGAATACATAGTGGTCGAAAATAATGATATCGGTTATCAGATAAAAACACCGAATCCTTTCTCTTTTTCGTCTATGGCAAAGCAGAATATTATTGTTTATACGTATCATTATGTAAGAGAAGATATGATAAGCTTATACGGTTTCCGCTCACAGGATGAAAAGACATTATTTACAAAGCTGCTTAATGTATCGGGAATAGGGCCGAAGGGAGCACTTGCTATTTTGGCTTCAGGTGAGCCGAATCAAGTGATTTCTGCAATAGAAAATGAGGATGAAGCATTTTTAGTGAAGTTCCCTGGCGTCGGCAAAAAGACAGCAAGGCAAATGATTCTCGACTTGAAAGGAAAACTGTCAGACATTATGCCAGATTTCTTTCCTGATTTATTCAATGTGGATGAAGTGGAGCAGAAAAAAGCTGGTGCCACACAATTGGATGAAGCACTTCTAGCATTAACTGCACTCGGTTACTCGGATAGAGAGGTTAAAAAGGTCGTTCCACAGCTGAAGAAGGAACAGCTTACGACAGACGAGTATATTAAGCTTGCGTTAAAGCTGCTTCTCAAAATTTAACTAGGTATCTTTTAAGGAGAGGAGTGGATTATGTTGGATGACCGCATCGTATCTGGAGAAGCCGACTCATTGGAAGTTTCCTTCGAGCAGAGTTTGCGCCCCCTTCGATTAAAAGAGTATATCGGCCAGGATAAAGTGAAAGATAATCTGGAAGTGTTCATAGAAGCGGCAAAATTTAGGGAAGAAGCCCTTGACCATGTCCTGTTGTATGGACCTCCAGGATTAGGTAAAACAACCTTGGCGACGATTATTGCAAATGAAATGGGCGTAAATATCAGGACGACTGCCGGGCCGGCAATTGAAAGGCCAGGTGATTTGGCCGCCATCCTCACTGCATTGGAGCCTGGAGATGTTCTTTTCATTGATGAGATTCACAGACTTCCCCGTTCCATTGAGGAAGTACTTTATCCTGCAATGGAAGACTATTGCTTAGATATTGTTATTGGCAAAGGCCCAAGTGCAAGGTCTGTCCGTCTTGACTTGCCGCCATTTACATTAGTTGGAGCGACAACAAGAGCAGGATCTGTGTCTGCACCACTTAGAGATCGATTCGGAGTCTTGAGCAGGCTGGAGTATTATAATGAGAATCAGTTAACAAGTATTGTGGTCCGTACAGCCCAAGTTTTAAACGTCGATATCGAGGACGGCGCAGCTTTGGAAATTGCCAGAAGATCAAGAGGGACACCAAGGATTGCAAACCGTTTGCTGAGAAGGGTAAGGGATTTTGCCCAGGTTAAAGGGAATGGTAGCATCACGGATAAACTTGCACATGATTCTTTGGAACTTTTGCAAGTTGACCGTTTAGGTTTAGACCATATTGACCATAAATTATTAATAGGCATGATTCATAAATTTAGAGGCGGGCCTGTTGGATTAGAGACAATTGCTGCAACAATTGGTGAGGAGGCTCATACGATTGAAGATGTTTATGAGCCATATTTACTGCAGATTGGATTTTTGCAGAGAACACCGCGTGGAAGGATTGTCACTGATTTAGGCTACGAGCATTTAAATATAGAAAAAGAGATTTAAGAATGCATAGGAGGGCAAATTGCCCTGTTATGCTTCCAACTAGAGTATATGAGTTCTTAAAAGAGAGATAAGGTGAATTAAAGTGAAAGTAGATTTATTTGATTTTCATCTGCCTGAAGAGTTGATTGCCCAAGTTCCTTTAAAGGACAGAACAAGCAGCAGGCTTATGGTAGTGGATAAGGAAACAGGCAGCTTGGAGCACCGTACATTCAAGGATATTATTGAATACATAAACCCAGGCGACTGCCTTGTTCTTAATGATACGAGAGTTCTTCCTGCAAGATTGCATGGTGAAAAAGAAGATACTGGTGCACATATTGAGGTGCTCCTGCTTAAGCAGCAGGAAGGCGAGCAATGGGAAACATTAGTAAAGCCTGCAAAGCGTGTGAAGAAGGGAACAATTATTTCCTTTGGAGCTGGTAAACTGAAGGCAGTATGTAAAGAAGAGCTAGAGCATGGGGGAAGAATTCTGGAATTTTTGTATGACGGAATCTTTTATGAAATCCTCGATGAGCTTGGTGAAATGCCTCTGCCGCCATACATAAAGGAAACATTGGATGATCAAGACAGATATCAAACTGTTTATGCAAAGGAAAGAGGCTCTGCCGCTGCTCCGACTGCTGGTCTTCATTTTACAGAGGAGCTGCTTGAGGAATTAAAAGCAAAAGGTGTTCATATTGCCTTTATCACATTACATGTTGGCCTTGGCACTTTCCGCCCAGTAAATGTGGAGGATATTGATAAGCATGAGATGCATGCTGAATTTTATCAGCTTACTGCTGGCACTGCCAAGTTATTGAATAAGGTAAGAGAAGAAGGCGGCCGTATTTTGTCTGTCGGCACTACATCGACTCGCACATTAGAGACAATTGCAAGTGCGAATGACGGCAAGTTTGTGGAAAGTAACGGCTGGACCAGCATATTTATTTATCCTGGTTATGAATTCAAAGGGATTGATGGAATGATAACGAATTTCCATTTGCCGAAATCAACACTTATTATGCTTGTAAGTGCCCTTTCAAGCAGAGAGAACATTCTTCATGCCTATGAAACTGCTGTGAAAGAACGTTACCGTTTCTTTAGCTTTGGAGATGCTATGTTCATCAGATAATACCTTTTAGAAGGCGATTGCATTTTTTTAATAAAGGAGATTTTACATTGACTGCAATACGTTATGAATTAATTAAGACATGTAAACAAACAGGAGCAAGGCTGGGTATCGTACATACTCCACATGGTTCCTTTGAAACACCTGCGTTCATGCCTGTTGGAACATTGGCGACAGTAAAAACGATGGCTCCAGAGGATTTAAAAACAATGGGTGCCAATATCATTTTGAGCAACACGTATCATTTATGGCTTCGTCCAGGACATGAAATTGTGAAAGAAGCAGGCGGCCTGCATAAGTTCATGAACTGGGATAAGGCTATTTTAACAGATTCAGGCGGCTTCCAAGTCTTCTCATTAAGCGATTTCCGCAAAATTGAAGAAGAGGGTGTCCATTTTAGAAATCACTTGAATGGGGATAAACTGTTCCTTTCTCCTGAGAAAGCAATGGAAATTCAAAATGCACTTGGTTCAGACATCATGATGGCATTTGATGAATGTCCGCCGTATCCTGCAGAATATGACTATATGAAAGCATCTGTTGAGCGTACGTCCAGATGGGCTGAGCGCTGTCTGAAAGCACATGGCAGACCAGAGGATCAAGGTTTGTTTGGTATTATTCAAGGTGGAGAGTACGAAGAGCTTCGTAAGCAAAGTGCAAGAGATCTTGTTTCATTGGATTTCCCAGGCTACGCAGTCGGTGGTCTTTCTGTTGGAGAACCGAAGGATGTTATGAACAGAGTGCTTGAGTTTACAACACCATTAATGCCTGATAATAAGCCTCGTTATTTAATGGGAGTAGGTTCACCGGATTCCTTAATAGATGGTGCTATTAGAGGGATTGATATGTTTGACTGTGTGCTTCCAACACGTATTGCCCGCAATGGTACATGCATGACGAGCGAAGGCAGACTTGTTGTGAAAAACGCGAAATATGCAAGAGATTTCGGACCGCTTGATCCGGAGTGTGATTGCTATACATGTAAAAACTACAGCCGTGCATACATCCGTCATTTAATTAAATGTGATGAAACGTTCGGAATTAGACTTACATCTTACCATAATCTCTATTTTCTGTTAAACTTAATGGAGAACGTCAGACAAGCGATTCGCGAAGATCGATTGGGGGACTTCAAAGAAGAGTTTTTCGAGCGCTACGGTTTTAATAAGCCAAATGCTAAAAACTTTTAAATAGAGGATTTTGAAAGGAGGGGAAATTTATGCAAAACATTATGGGGTTATTACCATTTATTTTAATGTTTGTTCTGTTTTACTTTTTGCTTATCCGTCCGCAGCAAAAGCGTCAAAAAGCGGTTAGGCAAATGCAGAGTGATCTGAAAAAAGGGGACAAGATTGTCACGATTGGCGGACTTCACGCTACTGTCGATGCAATCGACGAAGGCACTATCGTTCTTAAGTCGCCAGACGGCAGCCGTCTGACTTTCGACCGCAATGCTGTTCGTGAAGTTGTTGAATCTTCTTCCAGCACTATTCTGGATAAAGCATAATTAAAATAAGCTGGCAGCAAAATTTGCTGCCAGCTTTTTTGTTTGCAAAATTAAGATTTTGATAAGTTAACTCCTAAAATACCGCCCATCATGGCAATCAGAGTATAGCATACGTGATAAATGAATTGCTCGAAAGTGAATAGCTGATCCAATCCTAAAAAGCTGAACAAGAACACAATTAAGAAGTAAATCAGACCAGTTAATCCACCAAGAAACCAGCCCTTCTGCTTACCTTTTCCACCAGAGATGAACCCTCCTGCAAACAGTGCGATAAAGGAAACAGCGGTAATTATGTACTGCAAGGATCCTTCCTGGAGGGAGGTGAATCTTAGCAACATGGAAAAGACGATACTGCTTGTAATAAATAGGGTAAAGATCGCAATCAGGCCGTATAATACGGCACTGCCGACGTTTTTGCTCTCTTCGATCTTAAACCTCTCCTTTCAACCATTTTCTTTAGTAGATTCATGAATAGTTTCATACTAGTACAAGCATATTCACCAACCTGCCTAATTAGAATCAAGAATTTGTGAATATCCGAATAAAAACGTTTTTGCTGAGGAAACTAAAATAGTTGTATTATCGTAAAAAATTGCTGTTTGGGAGGGAAGATTAATGGAGGAATATATCATCATTTTGCTGAGGACCTTATTGCTTTACGCTATCATTGTCCTCGTTTTTCGGGTGATGGGCAAACGGGAGATTGGGGAATTAAGCATTCTTGATCTTGTCGTATATATAATGATTGCAGAAATTGCCGTTGCAGCGATTGAAGATATTAAAACAGAGCTTGTTCCGACCATTTTGCCGATATTTATCCTGCTGCTAATTCAAATAGGTCTGGCAGCCCTGTCCCTTAAAAGTAAAAGCGTCCGTGATTTAATTGATGGAAAGCCTACCATCATTATTAACAAAGGAAAAATCGACGAAAAGGCCATGAAAAGCCAGCGATACAATATGGATGATTTACTGCTGCAGCTTCGAGAAAAGGATGTGCGCAATGTTGCCGATGTTGAATTTGCGATATTAGAAACATCAGGAAAACTGTCTGTGTTTGAAAAGGAACCAAGTAAATCAGGAATTACAATTCCGTTAATTATTGATGGCATCATCCAGAAGACAAGCCTTGAGGAAGTGGAAAAATCGGAAGCATGGTTGAGACAGGAGTTAAGAAAACAAGGGCATACGAAGGTTGAGAGCATCTCCTTTTGCAGCTTTCAAGATGGTAAGTTTTATATTGATTATATAGACGGAAAATGAGGTAGAGCATCACTCTAACCTCATTTTCCTGTTAATATTGGCCCTATCCAGGGAATTCGTCTAATATCTTCTTTTTTGAGGAGCTTAAATACAAAAAGCAAAATCAAATACAACAGGCTGATAATGATCGTATCAGTGGATACCATTAATACTAGGCTGTCTGTCCATGCCCATTTTGCTAAAACAGTTCCCGTGTAGCCGACAACAAATATGACGGCAATCATTTTGACATAGTCTTTAACATAGATAGAAAAGCCGATTGATTTGGCGATTGTTGCGAAATGGAGCATTGTTACAAGCACAAACCCAACAATTAAAGCAATTGCCACACCATAAATTCCAAACTCTGGTCTGCTCGCAAGGAGCAGGATTACTCCTGTTTTTACAGCTGCACCAATAAAGCTGTTAATCATAGCAGCTCTTGCTAAATTTAATGCTTGCAGGGCTGCTTGAAGAGGGCCTTGGTAGTAATTTAAGATAAAAAAAGGTGCCATTAACAATATGAAGGTTGTACCTTTCGTGCTGCCATACATTACTGTCATTAACGGTTCAGCTAATACATAAATCACAATGACAGCTAGTCCCCCTGTCATAAAAGTAAATCTTAATGCCTGTTGCAGTAAATAGTCGATTTTATGCTTCTGTCCGCTCGCGTTTGCTTCACTTATAGCAGGTACTAGTGAGGTGGAAAGGGATTGTGTAAAAAAAGAAGGAAGCATAAGCAATGGCAAGGCAAATCCTGTTAATACCCCATACTGCTTTGTTGCATTAACTGCAGTCAGACCGGCTAAAGCCAGACTTTGCGCTACAACGATAGGCTCTAGAAACCATGCCACACTTCCAATCATCCTGCTGCCTGTTGTCGGCAAGGCAATTTGCATAAGCTCTTGAAAGGTGTTTTTTCCCTTCACCATATACTGCAAAAACTTGTTCCGTAGAGAAAAGCCTTTTTTCCATTTGAAGGAAGTTAGCAAATAGAGCAGGGAAGCCAATTCTCCAATAACACCTGCAAGCATCGCTCCTGCTGCTGCATATTCAATTCCCATCGGCAAAAATGCCTTTGTAAGGACTGCAATAAGAGTAATGCGGATGACTTGTTCAATCACCTGCGAAACAGCTGCAGGCTTCATTGTTTGCTTACCTTGAAAATAGCCCCTTAATACAGATGAGACAGCAATGATAGGAATAATTGGGGCAATTGCCATCATCGGTATTAATGTTCTGCTGTCATTAAATAATGTTTCTGCCAAAAATGGAGCAAGCAAATATAAAAGCGGTGTAAAAACCAATGCTAGTCCAAGTGTTGTCGACAAAGCCACGACAAGAATTGATTTGACTTTGCGATGGTTTCCTTCCGCATATGCTTCTGCTACATTTTTTGAAATGGCTACAGGCAGTCCAAGCTGTGTGATGGTCACGACTAAAATTAATGTGGGATATACCATCATATAAAGCCCGACTCCATCCTCCCCGATAAACCGGGCAATGACGATGCGATTGATGAAACCTAATACTCTTGTGATGAGCCCTGCTGCTAGCAGTATAATGGTGCCTTGTAAAAACTTAGACATTCTATTTCCCTGCCTTCTCAAATAACGAATAATGCTATACAATTAACTATATGCATCCATGTGGACAAAGCATGACAAGTATATAAATGAATTTCAGAAAAGAGCAGGCTTATAAATAAGGGGGAACGCTGCCATTAAGTTAATGGTATAAAAGGTGTTTATGATACGAGATAAAGGACCATCATGTTAAAGGAGCTGTTATAAAAGATGCCATCAGAGCATTTATATGATCATTTTCGCCATCAAGTAAAGCCAGCGCTAAAGAGCAAGCTGGAGGAGTTCCATCTGTTAGGCTATGACACGATAGATGAGGGTGAATTATGGTTCTTCTTAACAAAGAAGAAGTGGAAGAAGCCGTCAAGCGATTACAGAATTGCAGAGATTGTTCAGGATGTGATGAATGTTAAGGTCGTAGACTTTATGAATTTTGCGACATTGGAAGCTTATAAGGCAGATGACTATTTTGCAACGCTAACAGAAGAGGAAAAAAAGGAGCTGCTTAAGTAGATTCTTTCCTGCTAATTGTGAAGTTTTTGTGAAGACAAAGGATAATTTTTAGTACAAATTGACAGCAATCATAAACTGTTTCATAATGTTTTATTATAGAAGAAGAATATCTCACTATCTCTATCTATTTGTATGCAAAAAGGAATTTTAGAATATTGTTTGCCGTCCTGCTAGAGCTGTAAGGATGGCTTAAGCTTGTCAAGGGTGTGTCTTTAATGCTTTAACATACACCTTTAAGAACCAAGGAGGAAAAATACATAATGGTAAAGCGGAGCAGAATAGTTGCCTTCCTATTAATTGTAGTTGTTTTTGCAGGGTTAATGGGAGGAACAACAAATAATATTTTAAAGGATATTAAACTTGGTCTCGATCTCCAAGGGGGGTTTGAGGTTCTTTATGAAGTGACACCAATTGACAAAAGCCAGAAAATCAATGAGGACATTCTCAACAGTACGGCTAAAGCACTCGATAAAAGGATTAACGTTCTTGGTGTAAGTGAACCAATTATCCAAATCGAAGGGAAGGACCGCGTCCGCGTCCAGCTTGCAGGTGTAACGGACCAAAATAAGGCAAGGGAGCTTTTGTCAACAGAAGCAAACCTGTCATTCCGGGATATTAATGATAAAGAGCTGATGGACGGTTCTGATTTAGTCGAAGGCGGAGCTGACCAGGCTTTTGATCAAAACGGCAAGCCAAGTGTTACTCTTAAGCTTAAAAGTGCAGAAAAGTTTAAAGATGTAACAACAGAAGTGCTTGGAAATCCGCTCGTCATTTGGCTTGATTATGAAGATGGCGATTCCTATGCGGATGAAGCTGCAAAAGCTGATCCAAAATTCTTATCGAACCCGATGGTTAGCAATGTATTAAATACAGATACAGTCTCGATTACAGGAAACTTCACAGTCCAGGAAGCTAAAACATTAGCTGACTTGCTGAACGCAGGTGCACTTCCAGTTAAATTGACGGAAGTATATTCTACAAGTGTTGGAGCACAGTTTGGTGATGAAGCACTGAAAGATACAGTATTTGCAGGTATTGTCGGTGTTGGACTTGTCTTCTTGTTCATGCTGTTCTACTATCGTTTGCCAGGTCTAATTGCGATTATTACTCTTTCTGTTTTTGTGTATTTGAACCTGCTCGTTCTTGACTTGATGAACGGGGTGCTGACACTGCCTGGAATCGCTGCGATTATACTCGGCGTAGGTATGGCGGTAGATGCCAACATCATCACATATGAACGGATTAAGGATGAGCTTAAAGTTGGAAAAACCCTGAAATCGGCATACCAAGCAGGTAACAAAAACTCGATTTCAACTATTATTGACGCCAACCTTACAACCATTCTTGCATCTATCATTTTATTTGCATATGGTACAAGCTCTGTCAGAGGATTTGCGACATTGTTGATTGTGAGCATCCTTGTGAGCTTTATCACGGCTGTTTATGGAACAAGATTGTTGCTTGGACTTATCGTTAACAGCAAAGCGTTCAATAAAAAGCTGTCATGGTTCGGGGTAAATAAAAAGGATATTAAGCATATTGGCGAAAACTATGACACACTTACATTGCCGACAAAGTTTGATCGTATTGACTTTGTAAAATACAAAAACATTTTCTTTACTGTTTCAAGTGTGCTCGTAGTTGCTGGTATCATTGTAATTGCTGTATTCAGACTTAATCTTGGTATCGACTTCTCAGCAGGTTCAAGGATTGAAATTTCCTCAGATAAGGCATTAACGACAGCAGAGGTGCAAGCTGATTTGGATGCACTAAATATACAGGCTGAGGATATTACCCTTTCAGGAGATAACAATGAAAAAGCGGCAATTCGCATAAAAGGTGATGATTTGAGCCAAAAGAAAGTGGCTGAATTAAAAACGGCTATGCATGATAAATACGGTACCGATCCGAATATCAGCACTGTTTCGCCTACAGTCGGAAAAGAATTAGCCAAAAATGCTTTCTATGCCATCATTTTGGCATCATTAGGTATCATCCTTTATGTAACGATACGTTTTGAAATATATATGGCATTGGCTTCCATCATTGCATTGCTTCATGATGCGTTCTTTATTATTGTAATCTTCAGCTTCACACGTCTTGAAGTGGACATTACCTTTATCGCGGCAGTGCTGACAATTGTCGGTTATTCTATCAATGACACGATTGTTACGTTTGACCGTATCCGGGAAAACCTTGTGAAGAAGAAAAGAATCAAAACAGCACAGGAAATCAAGGATATTATTAACACAAGTATTCGCCAAACGTTCACACGCTCACTCAATACGGTTCTTACAGTTGTTATCTGTGTGATTGCCCTGTTGATTTTCGGAAGCGAGTCTATCAGAAACTTCTCATTAGCATTATTGATTGGTTTAATTGGCGGAGCATATTCTTCTATCTTCATTGCCTCTCAATTATGGTATGTATGGAAGAAGAAAGAGCTTAAGAAAAAAGGCGTTCTGATTACAGTGAAAGAAAAACGAAAAAACTCAGATGAGCCACAAGTATAATGAATAAACAGGACCTTTTTAAGGGGTCCTGTTTTTTTGTGGTTATTGCTCTTTTAAAAAAACATGTTTTGAAGAATTGTTATTAAGGGAAAGTTATCTAGAAGAACTATATTTTTTGGAGGGTATTTATGAAAATACAGTGGAATTTATTATTTGGAATTATTTTTGCCGTTATTGTGGCAGTATTTGCCGTTATTAATGTCGATTCCGTTACGGTCAACTATTTATTCGGAACAGGACAATGGCCGCTTATCCTTGTTATCCTGATTTCTGTTTTGCTGGGCGGCTTAATGATCGGCTCTGCCGGCTTAATTAAAATTTATTCACTGCAAAGAAAGTGGAAGGCTGCTGTTAAGGAAAAAGAAGCCTTGCAATTACGAGTGCAGGAGCTTGAATCATTTGAGTCTGGCAGCACAGAAATTGTTGATCCAATTTCTATAAAATCCAAATAATAATTATGTCAAAAAGCTTATGCCTTTTATGCGTAAGCTTTTTTCTGTGTCATTTAGTAATGGGAGCGCCTCCTTCTTCCACTATCAAACATTGAAAGGAACACCTCTAACTTGTATAATGATAGATTGAGGTGATATGATGCTGCATTCAAAAACTAGATGGATTGTAGAAGACAAAGATAAGAAAGATGCTGCAATACTTGCAGACCAGTTGAAAATCACACCTCTTGTAGCAAGTTTACTAGTAAACAGAGGATATGATAACCGCGAAAAAGCGGAGAATTTTTTATACAGCATAGACAATTTTCATGACCCATTCCTAATGAAGGGGATGGATATAGCAGTCAAACGAATAAAGGAAGCAATAGAAAAAAGGGAACCAATCCTCATCTTTGGTGATTACGATGCGGATGGTGTAACAAGCACTACGGTCATGATGAAAACGTTGCAGGATATGGGAGCAGATGTGCAATTTTATATCCCCAACCGTTTCACAGAAGGCTATGGTCCTAATGAAGGGGCATTCCGGTATGCCTCAAGTATTGGTATTAAGCTGATTATAACAGTGGATACTGGCATAGCAGCAGTAAAGGAAGCAGATGTTGCTAAAGAGCTAGGAATTGATTATATCGTAACAGATCACCATGAACCAGGTCCTGTGCTGCCTGATGCAATGGCCATTATTCATCCAAGACTTGAAGGAAGTGACTATCCGTTTCATGAGCTTGCAGGTGTTGGTGTTGCTTTAAAGGTTGCTCATGCACTGTACGGAGAGCTTCCTGAACAGCTTCTGCAATTTGCTGCTATTGGAACGATTGCCGATCTTGTTTCTCTGACAGGGGAAAACAGAGCTATTGCAAAGCTTGGAATTAAAAAGTTGAAGCAAACAACTAATACTGGCTTGAAGGCACTACTGAAGCAGATGAATACAGAAGCAAGTGGGATAGATGAAGAAACAATCGGCTTTATGATTGCGCCGCGCATTAATGCAGTCGGCAGATTAGACAGTGCAGATCCTGCAGTTGAGCTGCTGTTAACAGATGACCCTGACATTGCTGCATCTCTTGCTGAAGAGATGGAAGCGACAAATAAGGAAAGACAAGCAATTGTTAACCAAATTACCGAAGAAGCGATGGAACAGGTAGAATCCTTATATCCGCTCAAAGATAACAGGGTGCTTATCGTTGGGAAAGAGGGCTGGAATCCTGGCGTAGTTGGTATTGTTGCTTCAAGACTTGTAGAGAAGTACTACAGGCCGACAATCGTGCTTGGTTTTGACCAGGAAAAAGGAATTGCAAAAGGATCTGCACGCAGTATTGCCGGTTTTGATTTGTATCAGAATCTGTCAACGTGCAGGGAGCTTCTGCCTCACTTCGGAGGACATCCAATGGCTGCGGGTATGACATTAGCGAGTGAGGATGTGGAGGAGCTCAGAGAACGTCTCAATAGTCTTGCATTTGAACAGCTTAAGCCGGAAGATTTAATTCCACTCACAGCGGTTGATATGAAAATTGACTTAAAGGAGGCCCATTTAAGTGCAATTGAAGAAATGCAGCTGCTTGCGCCATTTGGGGTTGATAATGCCAAGCCGCGTATTTTGATTGAGCATGTTGAAATTGGCACAATAAGAAAAATAGGGGCAAACCAAAATCATCTTAAGCTGCAATTTGTCAAGGAAGAAAGCAACCTGGATGGCATTGGCTTTGGAATCGGTGAACTATATGACCATATATCACCAAGTGCAAAGCTTTCTGTATTAGGACAGCTTTCCATTAACGAATGGAATAATATTAAAAAACCGCAAATATTCATCCAGGATATTGCTGTAAATCATTGGCAGCTTTTTGATTATCGGGGAATTCGTAATATGGAGAAGCTTGAAGCGGCCATTCCGGCAGATAGTGCGACATGGATTTTCTTTAATAAAGAGTCTGTAACAGAGGAATTGGTAAAGCTAATCAAGGATTATAAAATAATCGAAAATCTTGATGACGCAGCATCCTTTCAAACAGATAATCGCATACTAGTATTGGCAGACTTTCCGAGCAATAAAGAGATTGTACAGCAATTATTATCAAGCTCTGCTCCAGAGCGGATTTATGCAAGCTTTTATAAGCAGGATAGCGACTTTTTCAGCACAATGCCGACAAGGGATCATTTCAAATGGTTTTATTCCTTTCTTGCCAAACAAAATGGTTTTGACCTTAAAAGATATGGTGGAGAGCTGGCAAAACGGCAAGGTTGGAGTAAAGAAACAATTGTTTTTATGTCAAAGGTGTTTTTTGAGCTGAATTTTGTTACAATGAAGGATGGGTTTATTTCGCTGAATAAGAATAGCAATAGAAGGGATTTAACAGAGTCTCCTTCTTTTCAACAGAAACAAGCACAATTTTCGCTCGAAAATGAATTAATATACTCGTCTTATGAGCAATTAAAGAATTGGTTTGATCTTATTCTTCAGAAATCCGTTAAGAATGAGGAGGAAGTGCAAGAATGGATTTAAAACAGTACGTAACAATTGTGGAAGATTGGCCAAAACCAGGCATTCGTTTCAAAGATATCACTACACTTATGGATAATGGTGAAGCATATAGATACGCAACAAACCAGATTGTAGAGTATGCGAAAGAAAAGGAAATCGATATTGTTGTCGGACCAGAAGCACGCGGCTTTATTATCGGCTGTCCTGTCGCTTATTCTTTAGGTGTGGGCTTTGCACCAGTTCGTAAGGAAGGAAAGCTGCCAAGAGAAACAATCAAGGTTTCTTACGGTCTAGAATACGGCAAGGATGTTTTGACAATCCATAAGGATGCAATTAAACCAGGTCAAAGAGTGCTTATTACAGATGATTTGCTAGCAACAGGCGGAACAATTGATGCTACAATTAAGCTTGTAGAAGAACTTGGTGGTGTTGTAGCGGGAATTGCCTTCTTGATTGAATTGTCTTACCTTGAAGGACGCAAGAACCTTGACGGCTACGATATTTTAACTTTAATGGAATATTGATTAATGATAAAGAGCGCTGAAAATGCGCTCTTTTTTTGTTTCTGTTTGTGTTGGGAAAAGAGTACATAGCATGATTCGACTGCTTTCGACAAAATTTCTCTCTTTTTGCAAAAAAATTACATGGATTCTCTTTACATTCTTGCGCTTTTTTTTAATAATAGAAATAATCATTCTAAAATTGTTTTAATTCTATATATAAATTGCATGATGCAATATAAGGAAAAACATATAGCGGGATAGATAAATAGTCGGAATTATGATAAATTCTAAGAATACACTCGGAATATGAAAGGTGATTACATGGCGAATGATCAAGTGTTAACCGCCGAACAAGTCATCGATAAGACAAGAGGATATTTAAACGAAGAGCATACGGAGTTCATACAAAAAGCCTATGAATTTGCCCAAAACGCTCATCGTGAACAATATAGAAAATCTGGTGAGCCATATATCATCCACCCTATTCAAGTGGCTGGAATTCTTGCTGATTTGCAAATGGATCCGGCTACAGTAGCTGCAGGTTTTCTCCATGATGTTGTTGAAGATACGGATATCACATTAGATGATATTAGTGATAGCTTTAGCAATGAAGTGGCCATGCTCGTTGACGGCGTTACAAAACTAGGGAAGATCAAATACAAATCCCACGAAGAACAGCAAGCAGAAAATCATCGCAAAATGTTTGTAGCAATGGCGCAGGATATTAGGGTAATCCTAATCAAGCTTGCGGACAGGCTTCATAACATGCGCACATTAAAGCATCTACCTGCTGAAAAGCAGCGCCGCATTTCAAATGAAACGCTTGAAATTTTCGCACCTTTAGCCCACAGACTAGGGATATCTACAATTAAATGGGAGCTGGAAGATACAGCTCTGCGTTACATGAATCCACAGCAATATTATCGAATTGTTAACTTAATGAAAAAGAAGCGCGCAGAGCGTGAACAATATTTGGAAGAAGTTGTTTCCGAAATACGCGAAGGCACTGGTGAAGTGAAGATCCAGTCAGATATCTCGGGCAGACCAAAGCATATTTACAGCATCTATCGAAAAATGGTGCTGCAGAATAAGCAATTTAATGAGATATATGATTTGCTGGCAGTACGTATTGTCGTTAACAGCATTAAGGACTGTTACGCAGTACTTGGAATCATTCATACACGCTGGAAGCCTATGCCAGGCCGTTTCAAAGACTATATAGCTATGCCTAAGGCGAATATGTACCAATCCTTGCATACAACTGTTATCGGTCCGAAAGGGGACCCGCTTGAAGTTCAAATACGCACAACAGAGATGCACCGCATTGCAGAGTTCGGGATTGCGGCTCACTGGGCGTATAAAGAAGGAAAAACAGTCGATGAAGGCTCCTCCTTTGAAGAAAAGCTGTCATGGTTCAGGGAAATTCTTGATTTCCAAGAAGACAGTATTAATGCAGAGGAATTTATGGAAAGTCTGAAAATCGATTTGTTCTCTGACATGGTATTTGTGTTCACACCTAAAGGCGATGTATTTGAACTGCCTTCAGGCTCTGTTCCAATTGATTTCGCATACCGGATTCACTCCGAAATCGGCAATAAAACAATTGGTGCAAAGGTTAATGGAAAGATGGTTACGCTTGATTACAAGTTGAAGACTGGCGATATAGTCGAAATCCATACGAGCAAGCATTCCTATGGACCTAGCCAAGACTGGATTAAAATCGCTCAGACATCACAAGCAAAAAATAAAATCAGACAGTTCTTCAAAAAGCAGCGTAAAGAAGAAAATGTGGAAAAGGGCAAGGAGCTTGTCGAGAAAGAAATCCGCAATATGGAATTCGATCTGAAGGAAATCCTTACACCTGAAAATATTAAAACAGTGCTTGAAAAGTTCAATTTTGTTGGTGAAGAGGATATGTATGCCGCTGTTGGCTACAACGGTATCACCGCACTTCAAGTAGCGAACCGCCTAACGGAAAAATGGCGCAGGAAACGGGATGCAGAGCAATCGGCAACTATTTCGAACGCTGTTGCTGAGCTTAAATCATTCCCAAGCACGAAAAAACGTGCTTCAGGTGTTCGTGTTACTGGAATTGACAACCTGTTAATTAGGCTGTCTCGTTGCTGTAATCCTGTCCCAGGTGATGAAATCGTCGGATTTATCACAAAAGGGCGAGGTGTTTCTGTTCACCGCTCTGACTGTACGAATATTGATACAGAGGATGCTAAGGCGAGATTAATTCCTGTTGAGTGGGAAACAGCTTTAAATGACCGTAAGGAATATAATGTGGAAATTGAGATAAGCGGATATGACAGAAGAGGACTTCTAAATGAAGTGCTTCAAGCTGTCAATGAATCGCAAACAAATATCTCTGCTGTATCAGGCAAGTCGGACCGCAATAAGATGGCTACCATCACGATGTCAATTCTAATTCTTAACGTGAACCACCTGCATAAAGTGGTGGAAAGAATTAAACAAATACCTGATGTCTATTCTGTCCGAAGAATTATGAACTAAGGAGAAAAACCGTGCGTATTGTTTTGCAAAGAGTGAAAGAAGCAAAAGTGGAAGTGGAAGGGAAAACGGTAGGACAAATCGAGAAGGGCTATATGCTGCTAGTCGGTATCACTCATGATGACACACAGGAGGATGCTGCCAAGCTTGCAGATAAGATTGCCCATCTGCGCATTTTTGAGGATGCAGACGGAAAAATGAATCATAGTATTCAAGATGTCGAAGGCTCCATCCTGTCCGTTTCCCAGTTTACCCTGTATGGAGATACCCGGAAAGGGAGACGGCCAAACTTTATGAATGCTGCCAAACCGGATTATGCAAAAGATTTATACGATCAATTTAATGTATTGCTCAGTCAGAAGGGATTGCACGTCGAAACAGGCGTTTTTGGGGCAATGATGGATGTTTCCTTGATTAATGATGGTCCTGTAACCCTTATCCTTGAGAATCAATAAAAAAACCCGTTCCAATGAGGAACGGATTTTTTTTTATTGGAAATAGTTTTCAAGACCTTCATAAATGGCTGCAGAAACAGTTTCCTGATATTTTTGGGAGGATACAAGCTGCTCCTCTTGTTTGTTGCTTAAATAGCCAAGCTCAAGAAGTGTTGCTGGTTGATTATTTTCCCTTAAAACAAAGTAATTGTTTTGCCTTACACCACGGTCTTTTAATTCTGATGATTCGATAATACTTTCATGCAGCACATTAGCAAGTTCCTTTTGGGAAGAGCTGTAATAATAGCTGGTCATCCCTCTGACACTGCTGTCTTTAATGCTATCATAATGGATGCTGATGAATGCATCTGCTCTGTTAAGATTGCTGATATTAACTCTGTCCTGAAGTGTAATGAAAATATCGTTTTGTCTTGTGATAATCACATTACTACCAGCAGCCCGTAACTTGTCTGCAAGAAGATTGGCAGTGCGGATTGTCAATGTTTTTTCCAGTGTGCCAATAGTGCCGATTGTTCCGCTGTCTTTACCGCCATGACCTGGATCAATGACAATTGTTTTCCCTTTTAAGTCACCAGTTTCATCACTATCACTTTTTTGTTTGGTGGTGGATGCTTGTCCACTGCCGGATTCCTGCACAATCCAGTTTGCTACATAGCCTGTGTCGCCGCTATCTAGCTCGATCTTATACCAATCTCCTACCTCTTCTGTTGCCTGATAAGATTCCCCTTTTGCTGCAACGAACAGCACAGAGGCATTAACAGATGCATCACTGCGAATGTTTGTCCCATCGTGAAGAATGGTGACAGACGTATCAATTGTTTGTTTCGAGGTCGAGGTGCTTTCAACCTTGCTTTCATCCTGAAGCAAACTTTTATAGACCCAGCCAGTATTTCCTGAAAATTGGATTTTAACCCAATCTCCATCCTCTGCAACTATATGTATGACAGTACCTTCTGCCAGTTTGCCAATGACTTCTCCATTCAAGGAAGCAGTGTCCCGAACATTAATATTGTTCTCACTAACAACAGCTGTTGTGTCATCTTGTGAGTCCTCAGCTGGGGCTTGAGTTGTTGCTGAGGATATATATTCACTGTTTACCCAGCCTGTTCCTGATTGTGACTGTATTTTTGTCCAATTCCCTTCATTTGAAAGGATTGTAACAGTCATATTCTTACTAAGTGTCGTAATAACCTGATAGTCAGTGCCTGGTCCCTTACGAAGCCTAATTCCACCCTCTGTTATCGTTCCGCTACTACCTTCACTCACATTGGATACAGCATGCTCGTCCATATCATTAGAACCATCAGATTTAGTGACTAAATAAGCTGCCACCCAACCCACTTGCCCATTTCCCATATCAATCTTTAACCAATCTCCATTGTCTGTTACGACCTTGTAGTTTGTGCCTATTTCCATTTTTCCTTTAATCGCGTCTTCAAGACTTGGGCCTTCTCTTATATTAAGGACTGTCGCCGATTGAACGGTTTGACTGCTTTCTGCATGAGCTTCTAATGCAGGCAGGAGCATAAGCAGCATAATGGGAATAATCCACTGTCGTTTTTTTATCATCTGGAAGCTTATTCCTCCTTTCCAATTGAAAGAGCTATTTCATTTGCATTTTAATACATTTCTCTGTAAGGAGACAATCTCCTTTGATAACTTTTCTCTTTTTCTTTTCAATTTTAGACAATAAATATAACATATAATGAAAATTTTTTTTACTCATGGGGATAATAATAGAAATTACGAAGAAAAAGGGTGAAAACGATGAGATTTGGTGAAAAAAGCATAAAAACACATGATGTTAACTCGAAATTACTCGGTATTGATTTTCATGATTTTATTGAAAAGGAAGCATATTCTACTGCTGTTGAGCTTGCTTCTGAATTTGGCTTATCTGTGGGAGATGCAAAAAAACTGAAGAAGCAGGTTGGCAGATATTAAGAAAATGCACAGTAATTGACTATTGACAATCAATTGAACTCTTATTATTATTAATTAAATAATAAGGGATAAATTAAAAAAGCCAATGAGGGAGAAAAGTAGTTAGGATTCACATGGAAAGAGAGGAAATGCCACAGGCTGGGAGCATTTCTGCATGATGACTTAATGAATGAACACTCCGTAGGTTTTCTTCTGAACATGTTTTTAATAGACATTATTAGGTATGAAACGTTAGCAGGCGTTAACTGCAAAGTGGAAGATGCATTTCTTTATTGCAATGTATTTCTTCAATTAGGGTGGCACCACGGGATACAAATCTCGTCCCTTGTATATGTTTTGATATACAAGGGGCGGGATTTTTTTGTTTGTTTTTTTCCAAGAGTGTGCCCCGATAATCCTATACATAGGCTATAACAGGAGGGTAAAACCATGCAAATAAATATTCCAAGAGGTACGCAAGATATTTTGCCAGGCACAGTAGAAAAATGGCAATATATCGAAAATCGTATTAAAGATCTATGCGATCGATTTCAGTATAACGAAATAAGAACACCAATCTTTGAACATACTGAGCTGTTTTTGCGCAGTGTTGGAGATACAACAGATATCGTGACAAAGGAAATGTATACATTTGAGGACAGAGGCGAAAGAAGCCTGACTTTAAGACCAGAAGGAACAGCTTCTGTAGTCCGCTCATTTGTAGAAAATAAAATGTTTGGTTTGCCATCACAGCCAGTTAAGCTTTTCTATTTAGGGCAAATGTTCCGTTATGAACGCCCACAGGCAGGCAGATTCCGCCAATTCGTTCAGTTTGGAGTAGAAGCAATCGGAAGTAAAGATCCAGCGATCGATGCGGAAGTAATGGCACTAGCCTATTCCGTTTATGAATCACTTGGGCTTTCAAAATTGAAGCTTGTTGTTAACAGCCTTGGAGACAAGGAAAGCAGGCTTGCACACAGAGAAGCGCTGATGGGCCACTTTAGCCCAAGCATCGGTGAATTCTGTAAGGATTGCCAAAGCCGTCTTGAAAAGAACCCGATGAGAATCCTTGATTGTAAAAAGGACCATGATCATCCGTTAATGAAGTCGGCTCCATCCATTCTTGAATATTTAAATGAGGATTCCAAGCAATACTTTGATAAAGTACAAGCTTATTTAACTGCCTTGAATATTCCTTATGAAGTGGATTCAAATCTTGTCAGAGGACTGGATTATTATAACCACACTGCGTTTGAAATAATGAGTGAAGCAGAAGGATTTGGAGCGATTACGACATTATGCGGAGGCGGTCGCTACAATGGGCTAACAGAGGAGCTAGGCGGTCCGGAAGCACCTGGTATCGGCTTTGCGATGAGCTTAGAAAGATTACTTGCAGCATTACAGGCAGAAGGAATTGAATTGCCAATCGAAAAGAAAATTGATTGCTATCTTGTTGCATTAGGCGAGGAAGCGAAGGATTATACAGTCGGGCTTCTAAATGAATTGCGCAAAGCTGGATTTTCTGCAGAAAGAGATTACTTGGACAGAAAAGTAAAAGGGCAATTTAAAGCAGCAGATCGCTTACAAGCTAAGTTTGTCGCAATATTAGGGGAAGATGAGCTGAAAGAAAACAAAATCAATGTGAAGAGCCAGGAAACTGGTGAACAAAAACAAGTAAATCTTGATCATTTAGCGGCGGCTTTAAAGGATTTTCAGAGCTATTAATAGATAAGGGAAACTTAAAGGAGGATAAATATGTTTGGTAGAACGTATTATTGTGGTGAAGTACCAGAAAAGGCTATTGGCGAAAAAGTTAATTTAAAGGGCTGGGTTCAAAAAAGACGTGATTTAGGTGGATTGATTTTCATTGATTTACGTGACCGTACGGGCGTCGTGCAAATTGTGTTTAACCCTGAAATAAATAAAGAAGCGCTTGAGGTTGCAGAAAAAGTAAGAAACGAGTTTGTTTTAGATATTAAAGGAACTGTTGTTGCAAGGCAGGAAGGAACTATTAATGAAAACCTGTCAACAGGAAAAGTTGAAATCGTAGTTGATGAGATTTCGATCCTTAATGAAGCAAAAACACCGCCATTCACTATTTCTGACAAAACAGATGTAGCAGAGGAAGTTCGCTTAAAGTATCGCTACTTGGATTTCAGAAGACCAGTTATGTTTGAAACATTGAAAATGCGTCATCAAGTAACAAAAATCATGAGAGACTTTTTAGATAGCGAAGGATTCTTGGACATTGAAACACCAATTCTGACGAAGAGTACTCCAGAGGGAGCAAGAGATTATCTTGTGCCAAGCCGTGTGCATCCAAATGAATTCTACGCATTACCGCAATCGCCGCAGCTTTTCAAGCAGCTGTTGATGGTTGGCGGAGTTGAACGCTACTATCAAATTGCTCGCTGCTTCCGTGATGAGGATTTACGTGCAGATCGTCAGCCTGAATTCACACAGCTGGACATTGAAACTAGCTTTGTAAGTCAGGAAGACATCATGAATATGATGGAAAATATGATGGTAACAATTATGCGTGAAGTAAAAGGAATCGATGTTCCTGCACCATTCCCAAGAATGCCTTACGATGAAGCAATGGCAAGATACGGTTCTGATAAGCCTGACACAAGATTTGACATGGAGCTAACAGACCTTTCTGAAATCGTGAAAGACTCCAGCTTTAAAGTTTTTGCAGCAGCTGTTGAATCAGGCGGCCAAGTGAAAGCAATCAATGTAAAACAAGCGAGTGATAAATACTCTCGTAAGGACATCGATGCTTTAACAGAATTCGTGAAGGTTTATGGTGCAAAAGGATTAGCTTGGTTGAAGGCAGAGGAAGACGGTTTGAAAGGACCTATCTCTAAATTTATTTCTGAGGAAGAGCAAAAAGCATTTGAAGCAGCACTTTCCATTGAAAGTGGAGATTTATTGCTGTTTGTAGCAGATAAGGCAAATGTTGTCGCAGATTCATTAGGTGCACTTCGTCAAAAATTGGCGAAAGAACTGAACCTGATTGACCCAGACAAGTTCAATTTCCTATGGGTGACAGATTGGCCGTTGTTCGAATATGATGAAGAAGAAAATCGCTTCTATGCGGCACACCATCCATTTACAATGCCAAAAAGAGAGGATATCGAACTGCTTGATTCTAATCCTAAGGCTGTCAAAGCACAAGCATATGATATCGTATTGAATGGTTATGAGCTTGGTGGTGGATCACTTCGTATTTTCGAAAAGGATATTCAAGAAAAAATGTTCAGTATGCTAGGCTTCTCAAAAGAAGAGGCTTATGAGCAATTTGGTTTCTTGTTAGAAGCATTTGAATACGGGACACCACCACATGGCGGAATCGCAATTGGCTTAGACAGACTTATCATGCTGCTGTCTGGCAGAACGAATCTTCGTGACACAATCGCATTCCCGAAAACAGCAAGCGCAAGCTGCTTACTTACAGATGCACCTGGCGAAGTTTCTCAAAGCCAGCTTGATGATTTGCATCTTGCCCTTAAAACACCGAAACAAAACGACTGATAGAAAGAGGCTGGGGCATAAGTATGTGAACCAGCGTAAAGACCGAACTACTTAATCAACTATTGGTTAAATAGTTCGGTTTTTTGTTTTTAGTTTAAAATATAAAAAATTAGAAATGTTAGTGGAATGGAGCGGAGGCCACTCGACTACTAAGGGAAATAGAGGAAAGGATGAGACCCCGCAGGCGAAGACGAGGAGGCTCCATACCTCCCCGCGGAAAGCGCGAGGACGAGCGCGCAATGAAACGAACTAATTTTATAGTTAAAAGCTTCAAATTTAGATGTAATTTTATTATTCGTGTTTAGAAATGTTATTTTTTGTTTTGTCCCAGCCTTTTTCCTTTGTGCTTAAAAAAGGCAAGGGCTAGAACCTGTCTACATTTTATGTTATAGTACAAAAGGGTTTAAGAGTAGATAATACTAGAATTAAGAGTAGATAATACTAGAAATCATAAATGGATATAAAGGAATGGCCAATTCCTGTTTGACGGTAAATCTAATAATGGAGTTGAAGAAATAGATGTTGCACCAATTTTCAAGAAATGAATTAGCAATTGGTACTGAGGGATTAGAAAAGTTAAAAAACAGCACGGTTGCAGTACTAGGCATAGGGGGAGTAGGCTCCTTTTCTGCGGAGGCTTTAGCTCGTTCTGGTGTCGGCAAATTGATTTTGATTGATAAGGATGATGTTGATATCACGAATGTCAATCGCCAAGTAATCGCACTATTATCAACTGTAGGACGCCCGAAAGTAGATATAATGAAGGAACGTATTGCTGATATTAATCCAGAGTGCGAAGTGATTGCATTGAAAATGTTTTATACGGAAGAAACGTATGAAGAAATTTTTGCATACGGTTTAGACTATGTTGTTGATGCGTCTGATACGATTTCTTATAAAATTCATTTGATGAAGGAATGCTTAACAAGAAATATTCCCATCATTTCCAGCATGGGTGCAGCAAATAAAATGGACCCAACTCGTTTCCAGATTGCTGACATCAGCAAGACGCATACAGATCCAATTGCTAAAGTAGTTCGTCTTCGATTGCGAAAAGAAGGCATACGCAAAGGAATTAAAGTGGTATTCTCTGATGAGAGCCCGATTGTTATTAGGGAGGATGTTCGTAAAGTGGTCGGCAAAGATAATGCACCAATTCGCAAGGCAAAAATGCCTCCATCTTCGAATGCATTTGTTCCTTCTGTTGCTGGCTTGATTATGGCAAGTCATGTTGTAAAAGAATTGTTAGGCGATATTAAAATAGTGCGTGTTAACGACTAATAAGTGAAAAGCCCAGGCTGGGAGCAGCCTGGGCTTTTGTATTTTTAATCAGCTGGTTTAAATTGACAAATTACCTATTGATTATGGAAATGTATTAGTGTACTATTTTGATAGTACACTAATACGTTTTTTCGGGGAGAGATATATGAACGCTTTTAAGGGCTTATTGAGAAAGGATATAAAGATTTCCATCGGCTATTTTTACACGATTTTAATTTTTATGGTCATAGCTTTTGCTGCAGGTTGGATATTTTCCAACTATTACGATACCCGCATGCTTGTTGGAGTGATTTCGTTTGCTTTAATCATTGCACATGTTATTTATTTACCTGGATCACTGTTGACATCTCTTAATATGGAAGGGAAAACACAATTATGGCTTCATAATCCGCAAAGCAGTGCGAAATTATTGCTGTCAAAGCTGACAGCCTGTTCCTTGCTGTCTATGTGCTCGACTATCCTTATCACGATTATTACGATTATCAGTATTAGTTCATTAGCAGAGTTCAACGAGATGTTTTCTACTGGTGATATTGTCATGATTGCTGTTGCAATTTGGGTGATATCGTTTTATATCAGCATTTGGGTCATATTTTATTGGACTGTTTATCACAGTATCGCAAGAATTCAAGCTTTAAAAAAACTCCGCTGGCTTGTTCTTATTGTAATCTGGTATTTATGGAAAATGTTAACTGGGTTATTCGGGAAAATTAGTTTTGTTCAAGCTTTAAAAGAAAAATGGATGTTGAATATTGGACACTTATTTCATATGGAAACAGGGGCAAATTCCTTCCAAGCAAGCTTTGAAATGATGGATATATCCATATTTGTTCTAGCTGGCTATTGTTTGACAGCTATTCTGCTCTTCTGGCTTTCTTCTTGGGCTTTAGACAAGAAAGTGGAGGTGTAAGGTGAATGTCTGATGACTTTAAAGCATCAAGGCCTATATATATGCAAATTGTTGATAAAATCATGCAGCAAATTGCAAGACAGGAGTTGAAAGAGGGGCAAAAGCTTCCTTCTGTTAGAGAAATGGCCATTGAGTCAGGAGTAAATCCAAATACAATCCAAAGAACCTACAGTGAGTTGGAGAGGATGCATATTGTGGAAACGAAAAGAGGACAGGGGACATTCATCACTGATAAGAGGGAAGTGCTGGAGGAAGTGAAGAAAAAACTGCAGTTTGATATCGTCGATCGGTTTATTGCGAATATGAAAGAGCTTGGCATGTCTGAGGAAGAACTGATAACAGAACTGACCCAGCATTTGAACAAAAGAAAGGAGGAAAAGTCTTGATTTCATTTCAAAAAGTCACAAAAAAATACGGGAAAGAAACAGCCTTACAAGACATTGATTTCACCTTCGAACAAGGCAAGATATACGGACTGGTCGGAGCTAATGGGAGTGGGAAATCAACTACCTTGAAAATGATCGCAGGACTTGTCCAGCCAACCTCAGGAAGTGTAAGTGTCAACGGCAAAAAAGCGAATCGGAGAATCGCTGCTGACGTTTCTTATTTAACCGAATTAGATATGTTTTACGAAGGTTTTACTGTATTAGACATGCTTCATTTCTCTGCCTCGCAATTTCAGGATTTAAATATGGAAACAGCTTATGAACTCATAAGCTACATGGCGCTCGATAAAGATAAAAAGATCAAAGAGCTGTCTAAGGGAAACAGAGGAAGATTAAAGCTTGTTATCAGCTTAAGCAGGAAGGTGCCTGTGTTATTGCTTGATGAACCATTTTCTGGATTAGACCCGATGGTTAGAGAGTCAATTGTAAAGGGCTTGCTTCACTATATTGATTTTGACAGACAAACTGTCATCATTGCCACACATGAAATAGCCGAAATCGAACCGCTTTTGGATGATGTGGTTGTCATAAATCAAGGGCATTTCGCAGCTCATTTTCATGTGGAAACACTTAGAGAACAATATGGACTTTCTGTTGTTGAGTGGATGAGAGAAAATATTAACCAGTTATAGAGAGGGGAGCTAGTATGGCAAGTGTTGTAGAACTGAAAGATGTTTCAAAAATCATTAAAGGCAGGAAAATCATCGACCGTTTAAGCTTCAATGTCGAAGAGGGAGAAGTATTTGGCTTTCTTGGCCCAAACGGTGCAGGGAAAACGACAACAATCCGTATGATTGTAGGACTTATCAGCATGTCTGACGGAGATATTTTTATCTGTGGCAATAGTGTCAAAAAAGATTTTGAAAAGGCAGTCCAGCATGTCGGTGCAATCGTGGAGAATCCGGAAATGTATAAGTTTCTGTCTGGCTATGATAATTTGGTGCATTATGGGCGGATGATAAAAGGAGTTAGTAAAGCAAAGATAGCAGAGGTTGTCGAGCTTGTTGGCCTAACCGACAGAATCAATGACAAGGTCAAAACGTATTCACTTGGCATGAGACAAAGGCTGGGGCTTGCCCAAAGCTTATTGCATGATCCTAAAGTCCTGATCCTTGATGAGCCGACGAACGGTCTTGATCCTGCAGGGATAAGAGAGATTCGTGATCATTTAAGAATGCTTGCAAGAGACAGAGGAATGGCTGTTATTGTTTCCAGTCATTTGTTATCGGAAATGGAAATGATGTGTGACAGAATCGGTATTATCCAGCAAGGCAAGCTTGTAGATGTTCAGCTTGTGAAGGATTTTGTCAGCAATGCAGAAAAGCTGTATGAGCTAGAACTGGACCGTTTGGATGATGCGATGAACTTAATCGCAAAGCATTTGCCAGGTTTAAAGCTTACAAAAAATGAATCTTGCCTGGAGGTACCGGTAAAAAAAGAGCAGGTTCCTGAACTGGTCAAACTACTTGCGGGCCATGATATTTCTATTTTTGGAATAAGAGAGATATCGAAAACACTCGAAGATAGATTCTTAGAAGTGACCAATGATAAGGGGGAATTATAATGCTGCAGCTGCTTCAGAATGAATGGGTGAAAATATGGAAGCGCACTGCCACACATGTGATGGTCGTATTATTGCTGCTGAGTTCAATAGCGATCGGTGCTATAACTAAATATCAGGAGTATGGCTTGTCAGTCCCCGATAATGAAAATTGGAAGCAGGGCCTCGAGCTTGAAATCAAGGAATATCAAAAACAGCTTGATGACGGTACAGTTGACCCAACTTCCATTGACTATACTAGACAACAGATTGCTATTAATAAATACAGGATAGAGCATAATATCTCAACGAATGTAGATTATTCGGCATGGGACTTTGTGTCAGATACTACAGAGCTTATTTCCTTTGCAGGCTTGTTTACCATTATCATTGCTGCAGGAATTGTCGCAAATGAGTTTACATGGGGCACGGTGAAGCTGCTGCTTATCCGCCCGATTAGCAGAGCAAAAATATTAATGTCTAAATATTTGACTGTATTGCTGTTTGGGATTTGCCTGCTTTTAATTCTGTTTGTCTTTTCAATAATACTCGGAGGAATATTATTCGGTTTCCCTGACACCAGTACTCCTTATTTGAATTATCATGATGGAACTGTTACAGAACAAAACATGATTGTGCATTTATTAATATCATACGGACTCAACTCCATTAGTTTATTAATGATAACAACAATGGCATTCATGATTTCAAGTGTATTCCGAAACAGCTCCCTTGCTGTTGGAATTTCCATTTTCCTTATGTTTATGGGCAGTACGGTCACATTTTTGCTTGCAACAAAGTTTGAATGGGCAAAGTACATCTTATTTGCCAATACAGATTTAAGCCAATATTTTGAAGGTGCACCAATAGTTCAAGGGATGACGATGACATTCTCCATTGTAATGCTTTGCGTGTATTTTTTGATATTCCATCTTCTTGCATTTATAGTGTTCAAGAAAAGAGATGTAGCTGCATAAGTATTTTAGGAGCGGATGGCTGATGCCATTCCGCTTTTTTGTTTTAAAGTCTAAACTTTTCGTTTCCGCATGAAATTGCGATATAATAGTTAACAAAGAAGTGCGACAAAAGGTGTGAGTACAGTGAATGGAGAACCATTAGCATATCGAATGAGACCTACGACAATTGATGAGGTTGTCGGGCAACAAGATATAATCGGTAAACAAACAAGTTTATATAAAATGATTAAAAATGGCTATGTACCATCGATGCTTTTATATGGTGAGCCTGGTATAGGAAAGACCTCCATTGCCTTTGCGATTGCCGGTACAACAAGCTTGCCCTTTATTGCTTTAAATGCAACGACAGCAGGCAAAAAAGATGTGGAAGCAGTTGTGGATGAAGCAAGGCTAACAGGCAAGGTGCTGCTTTTTCTTGATGAGATTCATCGTTTTAATAAAGCCCAGCAGGATTATTTGCTTCCACATGTGGAGAGAGGAGATATCGTTTTGATTGGGGCAACAACAGAAAACCCTTATCACGATGTGAATCCCGCTATCAGAAGCCGCTGCGGCCAGATCAAGCAGCTAAAAAGATTGACAGATACAGATATTGAGGAGCTTCTCACACGAGCAATCAAGGAAGAACGCGGCCTTGGCAGTTTTGCTATTGAGATTACAAATGAACAAATTAAAAAAATTGCGCAAGGCACAAATGGTGACGCAAGAAAATCTCTCACTCTTTTAGAATCAATCGTGTACTCTTCTGACAAGGAAGATGGCAAATTTATTATAAAAGACGAGATGGTTGAAGCGATGATTGAAAAAGTCGGTGTGTATGGAGATAAGAAGGGCTCCCATTTCTACAATTTGCTGTCAAGCCTGCAAAAAAGCATCCGTGGCAGCGATGTTGATGCTGCTCTTTACTATTTGGCTCATTTGCTCGAAACCGGTGATCTTGTGGCAGTCAACAGAAGACTGCTTGTTATCGCCTACGAGGATATTGGACTAGCCAAAACGTCTGTCGGCAATAATGTCCTTGCTGCTGTAACAGCCAGCGAACGGCTCGGCCTTCCTGAAGCAAGAATTCCATTATCTGTTGCGGTTGTGGAAATGTGCTTATCCTCTAAATCAAATGCCGCATACAAAGCACTTGATGCAGCAATAGCTGATGTAAGAAGCGGCAATGTTGGGGATATCCCGATGCATCTTCGTGACGGTCACTATGCTGGGAGTAAGGTGTTAGGACATGTAGGATATGTATATCCCCATGATTATCCAATTGGTACTTTCGGGGGCTGGGTTAATCAGGACTATTTACCAGATAAGCTAAAGGGCACTAAGTATTATGTGCCGACAGAGGCAGGAGAAGAGAAAAAGCTCAAGGCTATTTATGAACGGTTAGCAGGATTCCGGACAGATAGCGGGAAAAAACAATAAGGGAAGTGCAGCAGTATTGAAGATTGACAGAATAGAGCTTCTTCACTTAAAGATGCCTTTGCTTCATCCGTTTGAGACAAGCTTCGGCAGACTGACAGAAAAGGATTTCTATCTTATTAAAATGTTCAGTGGCGAGCATATTGGCTATGGAGAGTCTGTTGCTATGCCAAATCCAGGATATACAGAAGAAACTACAGGGACTTCCGCCTATATGATGGAGGAATTTTTAATTCCGCTCCTGTTTAACAGTAAGATAAATCACCCTGACGATGTTTCTGCCATTTTTTCGCCTATAAGAAGAAATAATATGGCAAAAGCTGCATTAGAAGGTGCAGTTTGGGACCTTTATAGCAAAAAAAGAAAAATATCCCTTGCACATGCTCTTGGGGGAACAAGGGAGAGTATTGATGTTGGTGTGAGCATCGGTATCCAAAAGTCATGCGATGATCTTCTTCTCAAAATAGAAGGGTATTTATCGGAGGGCTATAAAAAAATCAAAGTTAAGATTAAGCCAGGCTATGATTTGGAGCCATTGACTAAAATCAGAGAAAGATTCGGGTTTAATATTCCGCTAATGGCGGATGCGAACTCGGCTTATTCTCTTGAGGATTTGGACCATTTAAAGAAATTGGATCCCTTAAAGCTATTGATGATCGAACAGCCCTTGGCATTTGATGATATGATTGACCACGCAGTCTTGCAAAAACAGCTGGACACACCCATCTGTTTGGATGAAAGCATCTGTTCAGCAGAAGATGCTCGTAAAGCGATTGAGCTTGATAGCTGCAGAATCATCAATTTAAAGATTGGTCGTGTCGGTGGTTTGACAGAAGCAAAAAAAATTCATGATTTATGCAAAAAAAACAATATCCCTGTCTGGTGCGGTGGGATGCTTGAAGCAGGTGTTGGCAGAGCGCATAATATTGCCATAACCGCTCTTTCAAACTTTACGATTGCCGGCGATACATCGGCATCTGACCGTTATTGGCAGGAGGATATTATCCAGCCTGAGGTAGAAATGTCTGCTCCAGGAAAAATAGCTGTTCCGACAAGTGCCGGAATCGGTTATAAATTAAACGAGCAAGTAATTAAAAAGTACATGATTGGAAAAAAGATATATACTAATGACATATAATACTTTTATGTTAGCAGGAAGTACACAATCTCTTCTTTTAGAAGATTGTGCACGTTTAAAATACAGAATATTCGGTACATGCAGCATCGAACAAGGAGACGGAGGATAAATAGTTGAAAGAGAAAGTACAAGAATGGGTTGACAAAAAAGCAGCAGAAATGAAAGAAATGTACCATTATTTGCATGAGCATGCAGAAATCAGCTGGGAGGAGAAAGAAACAACTAAATTTATTTGTAAGCAGCTTGATGCACTTGACATACCGTATAAGACATTTTCTGACCAGACAGGAGCAGTCGGGTTATGGGGAAATGGCAAAGGTCCGACAATTGGTGTGCGTACAGATATGGATGCATTATGGCAAAATGTGAACGGTACATGGAAAGCGAACCATTCCTGCGGACATGATGCACATATGACAATCGTGCTTTTTACCCTTAAGTGCTTAAAGGAATTAGGCGTTGAGCCAAAGGGAATGATTAAAAGCTTCTTCCAGCCGGCAGAGGAAAAAGGAGCTGGAGCACTTTCATTCGTACATAAAAACCTTTTGGATGATGTTGATTATTTACTGGGACTTCATCTGCGACCAATTCAAGAAATGAGGTTTAATGAAGCATCACCTGCCATTTATCATGGAGCAGCTGCTTCATTTAAAGGGCGGATTTACGGGTTGCAGGCACATGCTGCACGTTATCATTTGGGGATAAATGTTATTGACAGTCTTACTGCCATCAATATGGCAATACGTTCTATTCCACTAAATCCAATCATACCTGCATCTGCGAAAATGACGTTTGTTCAAGGTGGAGGGAAAAGCTTTAATATTATCCCTGATTATGCAGAGTTTGGTATTGATGTGCGTGCGCAAACGAATGAAGCAATGGATCAGCTTATCGATCAATTAAAGAGAAGTATTTATCATGCAGGAGAAGCGAATGGTGCAAAGGTAGAGCTTGAGCTTCTGTCAGAAATGCCTGCTGCAAGTAATAATGCGATGATGGAAGATGTAGTTTCAGCAAGCATAAAAGAAGTGCTTGGAGAAAAAGGGTTAGTTTCTCCGCCTGTCACACCAGGTGGAGAGGATTTTCATTTTTATCCGAAAAGCATGGAGCATCTTCAAGCGACAATGATCGGACTAGGAACAGACCTTAAGCCAGGGCTGCATCACCCTAATATGTCATTTGAGCTGGACAGCTTGGTGAATGGGGTAAAAATAATGGCATTAAGCGTTTTGAGGCTGAATGGAGATATAAAATAATACAGTTGGCAGCTTACAATTGGAGGCTGCCTATTTGCTATACTGGACAAATAATTTTAAAAGAAATTCACATAAAGGCATGTATTATAAAAAAAAATGCAGAAATATGATATCCTATTGAATAGATAGGATATATCATTATTATAATGGAAAGTATCTAACTTGTGATGCAAGCGGCATACAGACAAAAATATGTTATAATGCATAATGTTCGAATTGCTGCGGATTAACGTAAATATGTAAAGGTGGATAATAATATGGGTGCCTTATTGAATGCAAGACAGCTCACATGGCGAACGGTAATATTTATTGTCGGCCTGCTTATCATGTCATTTGGCATTGTCCTTTTAATTAAAGCAGATTTAGGATCTGCACCATGGGATGTACTAAACATCGGCTTATTTTACCAACTTGGGTTAACGATCGGAAGCTGGACGATAATAGTCGGCTTTTTTGTCCTTTTTGTCAGTGCTGTTCTGTCTAGAACTATCCCGAAAGCCGGCGCATTTCTTAATATGCTGCTAGTGGGGCTATTTATTGATTTGTTTTTGCTTATGCCGTTTATGAAGACACCAGAAGCATTACTTGGTAGAAGTGTGATGTTTTTACTAGGCTTAGTCATTATGGCGTATGGCATGGGCTTATATATTTCCGCTAAACTCGGAGCTGGTCCAAGGGACAGTCTTATGCTTGTTTTATCACAAAGGCTTGGGATGAGTATTTCCACGACAAGATTTATTATGGAGGCAATTGTACTTTTTTCAGGCTGGCTGATGGGCGGACCTGTTTTTTGGGGCACAGTGGTTTATGCCGTTATCATTGGAAAAATAGCTGGAGTTAGTATCCCGCAATGCCAAAGCTGGACAGATATGCTGTTGGCGAAAGTTCAAAAATCACATCAATTAAATAAAAAAATTGTGAATAATAGGAGTGCAGATATATGAAAATCTCAACAAAAGGCCGTTACGGCTTAACAATTATGATGGAATTAGCAAAAAAGCATGGAGAAGGCCCAATTTCTTTGAAGTCAATTGCCCAGACAAATGATTTGTCTGAACATTATTTGGAGCAGCTTGTCGCGCCGCTTCGCAACGCAGGCTATGTTCGCAGCATTAGAGGAGCTTACGGAGGGTATGTGCTTGGCGATGACCCCAAAAACATCACTGCTGGGGATATCATTCGTACATTAGAAGGCCCGATTAGCCCTGTTGAAGGAATCGAGGATGAGGAGCCTGCCAAAAAAGCTCTTTGGATGAAAATCCGTGATGCGGTCAAGGACGTGCTTGATTCTACTACAATTGAGGATTTGGCGAACCATAAAGAAGAAGGCGATTCTGAATCCTACATGTTCTATATTTAAGTTGTTGCTAAAAGCAAATAGTTGGCAAGTATTTGACTATCCTATTACTATAAGATAGTTGGATTTTTAGAATAATAAATTTCAGTAGGTGAAGATGTTGGAACATATATATGTGGATCATGCGGCAACATCGCCGATGCATCCAAAAGTTATTGAAAAAATGCATGAAGTAATGCAGCAAGCTTATGGTAACCCTTCAAGTATCCATACTTTCGGACGACAAGCCCGAAAAATTATTGATAATGCGAGAAACAGTCTTGCTGCGAGCATCGGGGCACAAGAAACGGAAATTATTATTACAAGCGGTGGGACGGAAGCAGACAATCATGCCATATTCGGTGTAGCAGACAGCTACCAGCATAAGGGCAAGCATATTATTACAACTGAAATTGAGCATCATGCCGTACTAATTGCCTGTCAGGAGCTGGAGAAGAAAGGCTTTGATGTCACATATCTACCAGTTAATGAATTTGGTGTTATTGATCTTGATGTGTTGAAAAGGGAATTAAGAGACGATACTATTCTTGTAACAATCATGTATGGAAACAATGAGGTCGGAGCAGTTCAGCCTATCACAGAAATAGGGCAGTTGCTATTAGATCATCAAGCGCTTTTCCATACAGATGCTGTCCAAGCATACGGTGTAGAGGATATTGATGTGAAGAAGCAGCATATTAATCTGTTGTCCGTCTCCTCTCACAAAATCAATGGGCCAAAAGGGATTGGCTTTCTCTATTTAGAGAACGGCATTCAGCTTTCACCTCGTTTATTTGGCGGTGAACAGGAAAGAAAACGTAGAGCTGGAACGGAAAATGTTCCAGCATTAGCAGCCTTCCAGCTTGCAGCAGAGATTGCTATTTCTGAGAGACTGGAAAAAAGGCAAAAGTACGAAGCATATAAAAATATACTCGTTCAAACCTTGAAAGAACACAAAATTGAGTTCCAGCAAAACGGATTAGTTGAAAATACACTGCCACATGTTTTAAACTTAAGCTTTCCTGGAACAAATGTAGAGGCCTTGCTCGTCAATCTTGACTTGGCTGGTATTGCCGCATCAAGCGGTTCTGCTTGTACAGCAGGCTCCATCGATCCTTCTCATGTGCTTGTAAGCATGTATGGGGAGAATTCGGAAAGGACGAAAAACTCTATTCGATTTAGCTTCGGGTTATACAATACAGAAGAACAGATCAAGCATGTCGGAAGCGAGCTGTCAAAAATCGTGCAAAGGTTGACAGCCAAATAAATCCGTTTATTTGAACTGTACTCTTCTTAGATAGATGGACTTAGAAATACTGGGGGGAATGAAATGGAAAAAGCACCAAAAGATACACGCGTAGTTGTCGGCATGTCAGGGGGAGTTGATTCCTCTGTTGCTGCATTGCTTCTTAAAGAGCAAGGCTATGACGTTATCGGAATATTTATGAAGAACTGGGACGATACGGACGAATTCGGTGTTTGTACAGCGACAGAGGATTATGAAGATGTTATTCGTGTCTGCAATCAGTTGGGCATTCCTTATTATGCCGTTAACTTCGAAAAGCAGTATTGGGATAAAGTTTTCACTTATTTCCTTGATGAATATAAGGCTGGCAGAACACCAAATCCTGATGTAATGTGCAATAAAGAAATTAAGTTTAAGGCATTTTTAGAGCATGCCATGAATCTTGGCGCAGACTATTTGGCTACAGGTCATTATGCACAAGTTGTGCGCGAGGATGGTAAAGTTCGCATGTTAAGAGGTAAGGACGATAATAAGGATCAAACTTATTTTCTTAACCAATTAACAGAAGAGCAGTTAAGTAAGGTCATGTTCCCAATTGGCGGTATGGAAAAGTCAAAGGTACGTGAGCTTGCTGCTGCAGCGAACCTGGCAACTGCAACGAAAAAGGACAGTACAGGTATTTGCTTTATCGGCGAACGTAACTTCAAAGAATTTTTAAGTGGATATTTACCTGCACAAAAAGGCAATATGGAAACATTCGATGGCAAGGTTGTCGGCAAACATGATGGTTTAATGTACTATACAATCGGGCAAAGACATGGATTAGGTATCGGTGGAAGCGGTGACCCATGGTTTGTTATTGGCAAGGACTTAGCAAGAAATGTATTATATGTTGGCCAAGGCTTCCATCACGAAATGCTTTATTCAGACAGCATTATCGCTGACAATGTAAGCTGGGTTTCAACAGATGAAACTTCAAAAACATTTGAATGTACAGCTAAATTCCGTTATCGCCAACCGGATAATAAAGTGACAGTCGAAATATTAGAAGGTTCAAAAGTGAAAGTAACCTTCCACGAGCCAATTCGTGCGGTTACTCCAGGACAAGCTGTTGTCTTCTACCAAGGAGAAGAATGCCTTGGCGGTGGAACAATTGACAAAGTGTTCCGTAACAACGAACAGTTGACATATGTAGGCTAAAGAAACAGAGAAACTAAATAACGCCCCACTTCCGTTAAGAGGTGGTGCGTTGAGTTAGTTTCTCTTTTTTTTAGAAAGAGTGAGGCTGGTGAATTGGAAGATTTCCATAGGGCCAAAATATGCTATACTTTTAGTGAAGAAACGGAGTGTGTTAATTGTGGAGACAAATCAATTAGGTATTAAATATATGCAAGAGGGTAAATGGGAAGAAGCAGCAAAAATCTTCATGGAAGAAATCGAGAAAGATCCGGGCAATGCTGTATCCTATGTGAATTTTGGCAATGTGCTGTCTGCATTAGGCGATTTAGATAGAGCGATAACATTTTACAAAAAAGCAATGGAAATAGATCCTGAAATGGCTGCTGCTTACTATAGTGCAGGAACTGTTTATTTTGAACAAGACGAACTTGAGTCAGCTAAAGCAATGTTTGAGGAAGCATTAGCGAAAGGACTTGAATCAAGCGATAATTATTTCATGCTTGGCATGGTTCATATCGGGATGGAAAAACCGGTGCTTGCCATCCCATTTTTGCAGCGTGCTGTTGAATTGAACGGTGAAGATGCAGAGGCTTTGTTCCAGCTTGGCTTATGTCTTGCGCAAGGTCAATATTTAGACGAAGCGACAGAAAAGTTTTTAAGCTGTATTGAGCTTGATCCAGAGCATGCTGATGCCTATTACAATCTCGGTGTTGCATACGGGTTTAAGGAACAGGAAGAAAAGGCCTTGGAGATGTTTAATAAAGCATTAGAAATCCAGCCTGATCACCAGCTTGCACTAATGGGTAAGCAAATCATCGGAGGGTAAAAAAATAAGGAAGATTCAAGGAAAGGGGGGAGATTAATTGGAAGAGCAAAATTCACTGGATCTGTTCGCAGAACAAGGCAAATACTTGAAAGGACGCCATCTTGTTACTATTTTTCATAATGAAGAAAACCTTTATACTGTGCTGAGAATAAGGGTGGATGAAACAAATGATAATTATGAAGATAAGGAAGCGGTTGTCACTGGGTATTTGCCAAAGATGCATGAGAATGATACATACACATTCTTTGGTGAATTTAAAGACCATCCTCGATTTGGACTGCAGTTCCAGGTTTCCTCTTTCCGTAAAGAGATGCCACAGACTAAACAAGGCGTTATTACTTATTTGTCGAGTGAGCTGTTTAAAGGAATCGGCCAAAAAACAGCAGAAAATATTGTAGAGTCTTTAGGAGAAAATGCCATCGCAAAAATCTTAAATGAACCATCCCTGTTAGACTCTGTTCCAAAACTTCCTCCGGACAAGGCAAAAGCACTTTATGATACGCTTATGCAAAACCAAGGGCTGGAGCAAGCGATGATTTCATTAAACCAATATGGTTTTGGGCCACAGCTTTCCATGAAGATTTATCAGACATATAAGGACAATACGCTGGAAATTATCCAGTCTAATCCATATAAATTGGTCGAGGATGTGGAAGGGATTGGTTTTGGCAGAGCAGATGATTTAGGGTCACAAATCGGGCTTGTCGGGGGCCATCCTGACAGAATCAAAGCAGGCTGTTTATATGTATTGGAGCTTGGTAGCAGCCAGGAAGGTCATGTTTATCTGGAAGCAGAATATGTGCTAAACAGGGTTAAGGATCTTTTAGAGGAAAATAAGCAAGAGCAGATTGAGTTTTCCGCCATTGCCAATCAGATTGTTCTGCTGGAGGAAGAAAAGAAAATCATTGTCGAGGACAAGAAAATTTTCCTGCCATCACTCTATTATTCGGAAAAAGGCGTTGTTCGCCATATCAAAAGAATTATGGAGCAAAAGGAATATGAAGACCAATTTCCGGAATCTGAATTTTTGCTTGCTTTAGGAAATTTAGAGGACAGGCTTGGCGTTCAATATGCTCCCTCGCAAAGAGAAGCAATTCAGACTGCTCTCATGTCGCCGATGCTTATGCTGACTGGCGGACCAGGGACTGGGAAAACAACCGTTATTAAAGGGATTGTAGAGCTTTACGGTGAGCTGCATGGCTGCAGTCTTGATCCGAAAGAGTATAAAAAGGAGGAGCCTTTTCCATTTATCCTAGCAGCACCGACAGGAAGAGCTGCTAAACGGATGGCAGAATCGACAGGTCTTCCTGCTGTCACGATTCACCGTCTTTTAGGCTGGAATGGCAGTGGAGGCTTTGATAAGGATGAGGAAAATCCTCTTGATGGCAAGATAATCATTGTTGATGAAACCTCAATGGTAGACATTTGGCTCGCCTTTCAGCTGTTTAAAGCATTGCCCTCTAATATACAATTAATCCTTGTTGGAGATGAGGACCAGCTTCCGTCAGTAGGGCCGGGACAAGTTCTAAAGGACTTGCTTGCATCTGCCTGCATTCCGACAGTTCGCCTTTCAGATATATACAGACAAAGTGAGGGCTCCTCTATCATTGAACTTGCTCATGAGATAAAAGGCGGCAGGCTTCCTGCTAATTTAATGCAGCAGCAAAAAGACAGATCTTTTATTAAGTGTTCTTCAGGACAAATAGCTCAAGCAATTGAAAAGGTCGTCCTTAATGCAAAGAATAAGGGTTATGCGCCAATGGATATTCAAGTTCTTGCTCCCATGTACAGAGGACCAGCTGGAATTGACCGTCTAAATGTGATCCTCCAGGAAATATTGAATCCCAATCCAGACGGAACAAGGAAGGAACTGAAGTTCGGAGACGTTAAATACCGGATTGGTGATAAAGTGCTTCAGCTAGTCAATCAGCCTGAAAACAATGTTTATAATGGGGACATGGGAGAAATCGTCTCGATTTTTTATGCGAAGGAAAACACCGAAAAACAAGACATGGTTATCGTCTCCTTTGATGGAATTGAAGCAACGTACACAAGGCAGGATTTGAACCAAATAACCCATGCTTACTGCTGTTCTGTTCATAAGTCACAAGGAAGTGAATTTCCGATTGTAATAATGCCGATTGTTAAAAGCTACTATAGAATGCTGCGCAGAAACCTAATCTATACAGGTATTACAAGAAGTAAACAATTTTTGATTTTGCTTGGCGAAGTGGACGCTATGGAAATTGGCGTTGGCCGCAATGATGAGTTAAACAGGCAGACCTCCTTGCAGGAAAAACTGAAAGAGATTTTTTCAACGGATATAGCAACAGGTGAGGAAGATGCAGAGGTTTCTCTTTTCTACAGTGAGCGAATTACAGAAATTGACCCGCTTATCGGCATGGAAAATATATCACCTTATGATTTTATGGAGCAAACAGACACGAAACAATAGAGGAAAAGTTTGTTATACATTGTTCTGTTTTTGTAGCATAACCTATAGATGTCATCCTTAATGGCCAAGGATGACATCTGTTTTTTTGTAAAAAATTAGCCGACTCCTATAAATCTTAATAAAATGATGTTTATTTATTGTGTAAGTTGGACAGAATGGAAACACCAGTGACATTATCTTCCGTTCGTATAGAGATGATGTCGTAAACTTAAATTTTTGAGGTGTTTTCAGATGTTAATCTGTCCTAATTGCCAAAGCAAAGATATCGGAAAAATTGGAATCAGCCAGTATTATTGCTGGAGCTGTTTTATTGAGCTTTCATTAGTTAAAGGTATCATTCATACACATCAAGTGGAAGAGGATGGAAGCCTTAGCTCCTTAGATGATTTGTTTGAGGAAGATAATCGCAGATATAGCTGATAAATAATAATGTATGAACAGAGGGGGCGTAATTTCGCCTCCTCTGTTTCGTATAAATAATCACCTTTTCACACAAATTATGGGTGGAGGGGTTTTGTATGGAAATAAGGGTCAAATGGTATTATCGGTTAGCTTTTACACTATTACTATTTATCGTATTGTTTATATTCTTTAAATTATCTCCTATTTGGACTCCGATTGTGCAGCTCGTAATGAAGGTGATTTTCCCCTTTATTCTTGGTGCGTTTATTACGTATTTGCTACATCCAGTTGTTGAAAAAATCCATGAAAAAGGCCTGCACCGCGGTCTTGCGGTAGCGTTAATATACATCCTCTTTTTTGGAGGTGTCGGGTACGGTCTTTACAAGTGTATTCCGATTTTCATTGTTCAAATGAGAGAGTTGACAGAAAGTGCTCCAGAGCTTGCCAACCAGTATAGAAGCTGGGTTGATTTCATTCAAGAAAGAACAAAAGCATGGCCAGATAACATGCAGACTAAAGTTGATAATGGAATAGAATCGTTTGAAGTGAAAATGGATGGGTTACTGACAAAGCTTTTAAAGGGTGCAATGAACTTTGTAAATTCCTTTGTTATTTTCATGCTGATTCCATTCATTACTTTTTATATGCTGAAGGATTTTGAAGCAGTAAAAAAGGCTGCATGGCAATTGACTCCAAGCAAATGGCGGGAAAGCAGTGTTCTGTTTTTGAAGGATGTGAACCTTTCATTAGGAAGCTACATAAGGGGACAGCTGCTCGTTTGCTTAATCATTGGCGGTTTATCGTCTATCTCCTTTTATTTCTTTGGCATGAAATATCCACTTGTGTTAGGAATCGTCATTGGTATTACAAATGTTATCCCGTACTTTGGACCAATCATTGGAGCCGTTCCTGCAGTGATTATTGCCAGTACAATGTCTGTGAAAATGCTCCTTATTGTCATTATTATCATTGTTGTGCTCCAGTTTTTAGAAGGAAATGTTCTATCGCCCTTCATTGTTGGGAAAAGCCTGCATATGCATCCTCTTTTTATTATGTTTGCTTTATTGCTTGGCGGAGAGGTTGGAGGAATAGTCGGAATGGTCATAGCTGTTCCCCTTTTGTCTATTTTGAAAGTAGCAATCATTCACTTGCGTGTTCATTTTGGCAAAAGCAATAAACTAGACGCTTTGAAGTGAATGCATGTTGACAATAGCAACGAAAAATCAGTATAATTCGAGAGAAGAACATATTGGTAAAATGACGATAGAATCAAGTAGATTATAGCCCACTTTAGGCAAATGCTGCAGAGAGGAATTCCCATGGCTGAGAGGAATCCAAGTGAAGGATAATTGAAAGCTAGTTCTTGAATGCAGCTAATACCTGCCGTTCATCCGCGTTAAGGATATTGAGAAATGGCGGCATTATGCTGCCATAAATCAGGGTGGTACCACGAGCATACTTTCGTCCCTGTCCAGGGATGGGAGTTTTTTTTATGCTGAAAAACTTACTTCTCCCATATTTGAGAGGTCATACATAGAAGGAGGCAAAACCTAATCATGAAAGTATTAACAGGAGCAGAAATCAGAAGAAAGTTTCTCGATTTTTTCCAGGAAAAAGGCCATAATGTTGAGCCAAGTGCATCATTAGTTCCCCATGAGGATCCATCTTTGCTTTGGATTAACAGCGGTGTTGCAACATTGAAGAAATATTTTGACGGTCGTGTTATTCCGGAAAATCCAAGAATTACAAATGCACAAAAATCAATTCGTACAAACGATATTGAAAATGTCGGAAAAACAGCAAGACACCAAACATTCTTTGAAATGCTAGGTAACTTCTCCATTGGAGATTATTTCAAAGAAGAAGCTATTGACTGGGCTTGGGAGTTTTTGACGGACGAAAAATGGATTGGTTTTGATAAAGAGAAACTATCTGTTACCGTTCACCCAGAGGATGAAGAGGCTTACGTATTATGGCGTGACAAAATTGGAATTCCAGAAAGCCGCATTATTCGTCTTGAAGGGAACTTCTGGGATATCGGTGAAGGACCAAGTGGACCAAACACAGAGATTTTCTATGATCGCGGACCAGAATACGGCAATGATTTAAACGATCCTGAATTATACCCAGGCGGCGAAAATGACCGTTACTTAGAAGTATGGAACCTTGTATTCTCTGAATTCAACCATAATCCAGACGGGACATACACTCCGCTTCCGAAGAAAAACATTGATACAGGAATGGGACTTGAGCGTATGGCTTCTGTTGTGCAAAATGTTCCTACTAATTTTGACACAGACCTGTTCACGCCAATTATTGCAGCAACAGAACAAATTGCTGACGTGAAATATGGTGCAGCTAAGGATACAGATGAAGCGTTCAAAGTAATCGCTGACCATATTCGTACAGTAGCATTTGCGGTAGGTGACGGGGCATTACCATCCAATGAAGGAAGAGGATATGTTCTAAGACGTTTGCTGCGCAGAGCTGTTCGTTATGCAAAAAAAATCAATATTAACCGTCCGTTTATGTTTGAGCTTGTTCCTGTTGTGGGAGAAATCATGTTTGATTATTACCCAACAGTTAAAGAAAAATCAGAATTTATTCAAAAAGTCATGAAGAGTGAGGAAGAACGTTTCCATGAAACGCTAAACGAAGGCTTGTCAATTCTTGGTGAGGTAATGGAAAAGGAAAAAGCGTCAGGAAATCTAATTATTTCAGGTGAAGACGTATTCCGCCTATATGACACTTATGGCTTCCCAGTTGAATTAACGGAGGAATATGCAGACGAGCAAGGGATGAAAATTGACCATGAAGGCTTTGAGAAGGAAATGGAAAGCCAGCGTGAAAGAGCTCGCAAAGCACGCCAAGATGTTGGAAGCATGCAAGTTCAATCAAGTGTTCTTGGTGAAATAAAAGTGGAAAGTGAATTTGTCGGCTACCAATCATTGTCTACAACAGCAACTGTTGCTGCGCTTTTAGTTGACGGTGAAATCGTAGAGAAAGCAGAAGAAGGTCAGGAAATCCAGTTTATTTTGGACAAGACACCTTTTTATGCAGAAAGCGGCGGTCAAATCGCAGATGCAGGAACAGTTTCATCTGATTCAGTTGTAATCTTAGTTCAAGATGTACAAAAAGCGCCAAACGGGCAAAACCTACATCGAGGTGTTGTTCAATCAGGTGTGGTAACAGTTAATGATCAAGTGGAAGCTGCTGTTGACAGAAGCAACCGTTCGAAAATAATTAAAAACCATACGGCAACACATTTGCTTCACCAAGCACTGAAGGATGTACTTGGAACGCATGTTAACCAAGCTGGTTCTCTTGTTCAGACAGATCGTTTACGTTTTGACTTCTCACATTTCGGTCAAATTACAGCAGAAGAGCTGGAGAAAATTGAAAAAATCGTCAATGAAAAAATTTGGGACAGCATTCCTGTTCAAATCGACTATAAAGGTATCGAAGAAGCGAAAGCAATGGGTGCGATGGCATTGTTTGGCGAAAAGTATGGGAAAATTGTTCGTGTTGTTCAAGTGGGCGATTACAGCCTTGAGCTTTGCGGTGGTATCCATGTTGATAATACTTCTACAATCGGCCTATTTAAGATTGTTACAGAAGCTGGTATTGGTGCAGGCACAAGAAGGATTGAAGCAGTTACAGGACAAGCAGCATATCAGCAGCTGACTGAGCAGCTTAATATTCTTAAAGATGCAGCAGGCAAGCTTAAAACGAATCCAAAAGATGTGGGAACAAGAATTGATACGATTCAAGCAGAATTAAAACAGTTGCAGCGTGAAAACGAATCTCTTGCTGCGAAACTAAGCAATATTGAAGCAGGCAATTTAGTTGATCAAGTAAAGGATGTTGATGGCATCAACGTACTTACAGCAAATATTAAAGGTGTTGACATGAACAACCTGCGCACAATGGCAGATGACTTAAAGCAAAAGCTAGAGTCTGGCATCATTGTTCTTGGTAGTGCAAATGATGATAAAGTCAACTTAATAGCAGCAGTTACAAAAGACTTGATGGATAAAGGCTATCATGCTGGTAAAATCATCAAAGAAGTGGCAACTCGCTGTGGTGGAGGCGGTGGAGGCCGTCCAGATATGGCTCAAGCTGGCGGTAAAGACCCATCCAAATTGCAAGAAGCATTAAATCATGTCGAAGAATATATCAAATCCATTTGATAATGTGGGCAAGTAGTGTAAAATGTAGGTATCAATTAACAGAATCTGTCTGAAAATAGAGGTGTTGTATATGAGCTCATTTGACAAAACAATGAGATTCAATTTTCCTGAAGAACCATATGAACATGACGTAAAAGAAGTATTAAACCAAGTGTATGATGCTCTTCAAGAAAAAGGCTATAACCCAATTAACCAAATTGTCGGCTATCTACTTTCAGGAGACCCTGCATATATACCGCGCCATATGGATGCACGAAATATTATGCGCAAACTAGAGCGAGATGAGATCATAGAAGAGCTTGTCAAGTTCTATTTAAAACAGCAACGAGAGGATTAACAAAAATGCGGACAATGGGCTTGGATGTAGGCTCAAAAACGGTAGGCGTTGCCATTAGTGATGCCTTGGGCTGGACAGCCCAAGGCATTGAAACGGTAAAAATCGACGAAGAGAAAGAAGAATTCGGATTAGACCGTTTAGGAGTATTGATTGTTGAGCATGATGTAAGTAAAATAGTGGTTGGCCTCCCAAAAAACATGAATGGCAGTATTGGCTTTCGCGGAGAAGCGAGCCAGCATTACGGTAAGCTCCTTGAGGAAAGATTCGGTCTTCCAGTTGTGTTTTGGGATGAGCGGCTGACAACGATGGCTGCTGAAAGAGTGCTGCTTGAAGCAGATGTAAGCAGAAAAAAAAGGAAAAAAGTAATTGATAAGATGGCAGCATCTATGATATTACAAGGCTATATGGATAGCCAGAAATGATGAGGTGGAAATAATGGAACACGGAGAAACAAATACAATTACAGTAGTAGACGAGCAAGGAAACGAACAATTATGCGAAATTTTGTTCACATTTGAATCAGATGAATTCGGTAAATCATATGTCCTTTATTACCCAATTGGTGAAGATGACAGTGAAGATGACGAAATCGATATTCATGCATCATCTTTCATTCCAAACGAAGAAACTGGCGATGGTGAGCTTTCACCAATCGAAACAGATGAAGAGTGGGATTTAGTAGAGGAAATGCTTAACACTTTCCTTGCTAAAGAAGAGGAAGAAGAATAAGAAAAACGTTAGGGGACAGCGAATAGCTGTCCCCTTTGTTTTATCCTTTAAAAATAGAGTAATTGGTGATAACTGAACTATTAATCCGTTTTTTTGGCTAAAAAACAATAATTCTAAAACTTAGAGGAAGGGAGCGGAGGCACCCGATTTTTAGGGGGATAGAGATGATTTATACCCTGCAGGATCCATACCTCCCTAAAAAAAGTGTGAGGACGAGCATGTATCGGAACAAACAACATTTTAAGTCATATTCTGCTTGCACAGCTAAGCTAAGCTCCGTTGTTACAAATTTATCCTTCCTGTTTAGAATTTAATGAGCGGAGTGTTATTGCCATACACTATTCTTGAATAACAAAAATGCCGCGTTTCGCTATTTTTTGCACTTTCTTTGTTAGAATATAGTATAATTAGTCGAGAAATGGTGTAGATAGATAATACATACCCGGATTTTAGGAGGGAAAAATAATTGTCAACAACAGAGGGGAATAATGATAGAAAAGATAAGAAGAATATGTTTTTTGAAAAAATCGCTGAAAGGCGAAATGAAGCAAAAACAATAAGAAAAATTGTCGGCATGACCATCCTTGTACTGGCGGTTTTAATAGTTGCAGTATCACTTACAAGCTATTTTTACATTAAGTCGAGTTTGAAGCCTGTCGATGCGGACAGCAAAAAAGAAATAGTTGTCGATATACCTATTGGCTCCAGTGTAACGTATATCGCTCAGACATTACAGGACAACGGGCTTGTCAAAAATGCCAGGGTGTTTAAATATTATGTGAAGTTTAAAAATGAGTCCGAATTTATGGCAGGAGAATATCATATGAATCCTTCCATGACAATACAAGAAATCATTGACAGCCTAAAGACAGGTAAAATTATGCAAGAGCCAATTTTCTCGATGACGATACCTGAAGGCAGACAGCTTGATGAAATTGCTGCCGTCATAGCGGACAAAACAAAACAACCGAAAGATAAAGTGTTTAAAAGTCTTAATGATGAAAAATTTATTCAGTCATTGATGGACAAGTACCCAACGATTCTTACGACAGAGGTATGGGCGAAGGATATTAAATATCCATTAGAAGGGTATCTTTTCCCTGCGACATATGCCTTTTATAAAGAATCTCCAAGCCTTGAAGAAATTGTATCTGTGATGCTTGACAAAACCCAAAGTGTTGTCGATAAGTACAGACAGGATATCGAACGGGAAGATTTAACCGTACACCAATTTCTGACGATGTCCTCACTTATTGAGGAAGAAGCAACAGAAAAGGCTGATCGAGATAAGATTGCAAGTGTATTTTATAACCGCATCAAGGAAGATATGCCACTGCAAACAGATCCGACTGTGCTCTACTCACAAGGAAAGCATAAGGAAAGAGTCACATATAAGGATTTAGAAGTGGATTCACCGTACAATACGTACAAGAATAAGGGACTTACACCAGGTCCGATTTCTAATGCTGGAACTATGTCAATGGAGGCTGCTCTTCACCCTGCGAAAACGGATTATCTGTATTTCTTGGCAGCTGGCGATGGCACTGTTTATTTTTCTAGTACTTTAGAAGAACATAATTCATTAAAGGCTAAATATATTACCAATAAATAAAGCGGTGGGGGAAGCAGTATTAATTAGCTTTCCCCCGCGTTTTATGTTAAAATAGTACAAGTGTTTTTGAACAGGTACTTATTATGGCAATAACTAATTTGGCATATATACAAAAGTTAGGTTCTTTATAAAAGAAGCTAACATTTTTCAGGTGGAGGGGGAACTTTCCCCCGAATAACAGGTAAACAAAAAATCATTAATTATCGTCTGGCAAATGTAAATAGAGGTGAATTCTGTTGCAGAATGAAGAGCAAGTGCTGAAATATATCGAGAATTTAATTCCAGATAGAAGTGAAGCCTTTAAAGAGATTGAACAGTATGCAGTTGAGCATGATGTGCCGATTATGGAGCTAGTGGGAATAGAAACATTGCTTCAGCTGCTAAGGATGCACCAACCGAAAAAAATCCTTGAAATTGGGACAGCAATTGGCTACTCTGCACTGCGGATGGCTGAAGCTTTGCCTGAATGCAAGGTAGTGTCGGTTGAGCGGGATGAGCAACGTCACAATAAGGCATTAGCAAATGTAGAAACAATGAACATGAGCTCACAAGTTTTCTTAATAAAAGGTGATGCATTAGAAGTAGAGCATCTAGTGAGAGAGCATGGCCCTTTTGATGTATTATTTATTGACGCTGCCAAAAGCCAATATCGGAAGTTCTTTGATATATATTCGAAAATGCTTTCTCCTAACGGTGTAATATTTACGGATAATATATTATTCCATGGGCTTGTTGCCGAAGAGAAAATTGAGAGTCGGAATTTAAGACAGCTTATCCGAAAGATAAAAGAATTTAATATTTGGCTAATGGAACATCCAGATTACCATACAGCAATAATGCCTGTTGGTGACGGATTAGCGATTAGTAAAAAGAGGGGATAAAAGATGAAAAAACCTGAATTGCTTGTTACACCAATTACAGTTGAAGACATTATCCCACTGATCAATTGCGGAGCAGATGCCTTTGTGGTCGGTGAACAGAAATTTGGATTGCGTTTAGCAGGAGAATTTAAGCGCGATGATGTAAAAAAAGCGGTTGAGCTTGCACACTCAAAGGATAAAAAGGTTTATGTGGCAATCAACGGCGTTTTTCACAATGACAAGATTGATGGGCTTTATGAATATATTACATTCTTAAAGGATGTAAAGGCAGACGCTATTATATTTGGCGACCCGGCTGTGCTTATGGTGGCTCGTGAAGTTGCTCCTGACATGAAATTGCATTGGAATACGGAAACTACTGGAACTAACTGGTATACATGTAATTACTGGGGCAGAAAAGGCGCTAAGCGTGCAGTGCTAGCAAGGGAATTAAGCATGGATGCTATCATTGAAATGAAGGAAAATGCAGAAGTTGAAATAGAAGTGCAGGTGCATGGAATGACAACGATGTTCCAATCAAAAAGAACTTTGTTAGGACATTACTTCCAACATCAAGGCAAAGACGAAGAAATGGCTGATAGACAGCGCGATAAAGATTATTTCCTTCATGATAAAGAAAGAGAAAACAAATATCCTATTTTTGAAGACGAAAATGGAACACATATTATGAGTCCTAATGATATTTGTATCGTGGATGAGCTTCAGGAATTAATGGATGCAGGAATCGACTCCTTCAAGATTGATGGAATTTTAAAAGATTCTGCTTATATTCAAAAGGTGACAAGCATTTATCATCGTGCAATCATGATGTATATAAATGCCCCGGACCAATATGAGGAAGAGAAGGACAGCCTTTTAGCGGAAATTGAACAAATACAGCCGGCAAACAGACAATTGGACACAGGATTTTTCTTTAAGGAAACAGTGTATTAACTATTAGGAGGAGTTTAGACGATGACAGCAGTGAAAACACCTATCTCTGAAATACGAGACGGTAAAAGAATCATTGTCAAAAAACCGGAGCTTTTAGCGCCTGCAGGTAATCTTGAAAAGCTGAAGATAGCTGTTGCTTATGGTGCTGATGCGGTTTTTATCGGGGGACAGGAATACGGACTCCGCTCAAACGCTGGAAATTTCACTTTTGAAGAAATGAAAGAGGGAGTGGAATTTGCAAAGGGCTATAATGCAAAAATTTATGTAACAACAAATATTTTTGCTCATAATGAAAATATCGATGGACTTGAAGATTACCTGCTTGGTCTAAAGGAAGCAGGAATTCATGGCATTATCGTGGCTGATCCATTGATTATTGAAACATGCCGCAGAGTTGCACCTGAAATAGAGGTACACTTAAGCACACAGCAATCTCTTTCTAACTGGAAAGCAGTACAGTATTGGAAAGAGGAAGGTTTAGAACGAGTTGTGCTTGCCCGTGAAACTAGTGCTGAAGAAATTCAAGAAATGAAAGAAAAAGTTGATATTGAAATTGAGACATTTATACATGGCGCAATGTGTATCGCTTATTCTGGAAGATGTACATTAAGCAACCATATGACTGCAAGGGATTCTAACAGAGGTGGTTGCTGCCAATCATGCCGCTGGGATTATGATTTATACAGACTTGAGGGCGAACAAGAAAACCCGCTTTTCTCTGAAGAAGACTCACCATTTGCTATGAGTCCGAAAGATTTAAAGCTGATTGAATCGATTCCTCGTATGATTGAAATAGGCATTGACAGCTTGAAGGTTGAAGGACGTATGAAATCCATTCATTACGTGGCAACTGTTGTCAGCGTGTACCGTAAAGTAATTGATGCATACTGTGCAGACCCAGATAATTTCGTGATTGACCCAGAATGGCTGAAGGAACTTGATAAATGTGCAAACAGAGAGACAGCTCCAGCCTTCTTTGAAGGACAGCCAGGGTATAAAGAGCAAATGTTTGGTAATCATAGCAAAAAGACAAGCTTTGATTTCGCCGGTCTTGTCCTTGACTATGATAAGGAAGAACAGATAGTGACGCTTCAGCAGCGTAACTTCTTTAAACCAGGACAGGAAGTGGAGTTCTTCGGTCCAGAAATATCTAATTTTACGACAGTTGTTGAGACAATATGGGATGAAAAAGGCAATGTGCTTGAAGCAGCTCGCCATCCGCTGCAAATTGTTAAATTTAAAGTGGATCACCCTGTATTTCCAAATAACATGATGAGAAAGGAGCTCTAAAGCATGCAGCGCAAACCAGTTGTAATTGGTGTCGCAGGTGGCTCCGGATCAGGAAAAACAAGCGTGACCAAGGCTATATTTGAGCATTTTCAAGGACATTCCATCCTGATGATAGAACAGGATTATTATTATAAGGATCAGTCACATCTTCCATTCGAAGAAAGACTAGAAACAAACTATGACCACCCGCTTGCATTTGATACAGACTTATTGATTGAACATATTCAAACATTGCTTCAATATGAAAAAATCGAAAAGCCTGTCTATAATTATGCAATGCATACTAGATCAGATGAGACGATTCTTGTCGAACCAAGAGATGTTATTATTGTCGAAGGTATTTTGATCCTAGAGGATGAAAGACTACGCAATTTAATGGATATGAAGCTGTACGTTGATACAGATGCTGATTTACGTATTATTAGAAGACTAGTAAGAGATATTCAAGACAGAGGCAGAACAATGGACTCTGTTATTGACCAATATGTTAATGTTGTCAGACCAATGCATAATCAATTCATTGAACCGACAAAACGCTATGCAGATATCATCATCCCTGAAGGCGGGCAAAATCATGTTGCTATTGATTTAATGGTAACGAAAATACAGACAATCCTTGAACAGAAGTCTTTGTTATAAATTCAAAGAATAAACTGGAAAAAAAGGAATAAAAAGCAGCTTGTATTCAAAAACTTGGATATAACCTTTTAAACCCTTTTGTAATAGGATTTTCAAAAGAATTATTTCCCTAAAATAATTCATTTTAGGGAATAATTATTCTTTTTCTGAAAGAAAATGCTTTCTTTTTTTCGGATTACGTATTAAACTCATCCTATTAGTAATTAAGCTTGAGTTTACCATCTGCAATATTTAATACATATCATAAAAACCAACAATCAACTTATATAGATTGTGCTGGATACTTTAAGGAGTGAACATTTTTGGCTATCGAAAAAGAATTTCCAATGACATTGGCTGGTAAAGAGAAGTTAGAACAAGAACTTGAACAATTAAAGACGGTAAAACGTAAAGAAGTAGTTGAACGTATAAAAATAGCTCGTAGCTTTGGAGACTTATCAGAGAATTCAGAGTATGATTCAGCGAAGGAAGAACAAGCTTTTGTCGAAGGGCGCATCACAACGCTTGAAAACATGATTCGCAATGCAAAAATCATTTCTGAGGATGAGCTTGACCGTGACACTGTTTCACTAGGCAGCTCTGTTACTTTCATCGAGCTTCCAGATGGCGACGAAGAAACTTACACTATCGTTGGTAGTGCTGAAGCAGACCCGTTTGAAGGCAAAATCTCCAATGATTCACCGATTGCAAAGAGCCTTATTGGCAAAAAGGTCGGCGATAAAGTGGTTGTTCAAACACCAGGCGGAGAAATGAACGTAGAAATCGTTACAATTAAATAACAAATTCAAACATTTTGTTTGAAATTCTAACACCTCGTCAACACTTTTGATGAGGTGTTTATTTTATGTGGAGAAACAGGGCAATTTTTATCGGAGTGTTTTTTATATGCATGCTTGCCGTACTGCTGGCAAGGCTAGTTCAAATCCAGCTTATCGAAACAGAACATTTTACAAAGCATAATATTAACCTAGTTGAAGCAAGTGTCAAGCAACGATCACAAGAAATGGTGTTGGATAACGGCAGAGGCGGTTTTTTAGACAGAGATGGGGAGTCGCTTACACAACAAACAAAAACAGTTCTGATTCTATTTCCGTTCTTAAAAAACATGGAATGGGATAGCAAAAAAATTGCGGATATTATTGGCACAACAGAATATACTTTAACGAAAACAATTGCAGATGCAAAAGAGCCGGTTGTCCTTGGGGGAAGCAAGCCTGTTGAATTGTCTTCAGAACAAATGACGAATATTAATAGTCTTAAAATTCCTGGTGTGTTTGCCGTAAATAAAAAATACAGGGTCCAAAATGATTTAGCAGAGCAGCTCTTAGGGATAACAGGACAAAATGAAGAACAGCTTGCCGCCCGATATCCTGATAAAAAGCTGTCCTACGATACATTAATGGGTCTGACTGGATTAGAAAAAAGCTTTGATGAATTTCTCCTTCCAGATGGAGAATCTAAGCTTGTCTATCATGTTGATGCAACAGGCGGTCCTTTATTCGGCGTAAATGTAAAATATGTGGAGCCGGGAAATCCTTTTTATCCAGTGAATATTAAAACAACCATAGATAAAGAGCTGCAAGAAAATGCAGAGCAATTGGCGGACAAGCATGGAATTAAAAAGGGCGGACTCGTGCTTTTAGATATGGAGACAAATACTGTCGCTGCCATGGTATCACGTCCAAATATAAACTCAAGCAGTCCTTATGAAACAGAAGGAATTAATAACTTTATGCTAAAACAGCAAATAGTCGGCTCTGTATTTAAGACTGTTGTTGCTGCAGCGGCAATTGATAATAAATTGGATAATAAGGATGCTGTTTACAACTGCAGTCAAAAGATAAATGGAGATCCTGATCCAGTTTATCAGCATGGCATGCTTAACTTTACAGATAGCTTTGCTGTCAGCTGTAATAATACATTTGCGACGATTGCAAAGGATCTGCAAAACATCGATGAGCATATGCTAGAGGATTATGCCAACAAGCTATCTTTAACGGCTTCCGTTGGCTGGCAAGGATCTATTTTTCATTCGAGCGATTTCAAGCAATTACAGGATGAGGAAAAGGGCCGAGTGTTTTTGTCAGAGGAAGCAAGAAAGGATAAAAATTATGTTGCATTGACAGGCATCGGTCAAAACGAAGTGAGAGTTACCCCTCTCGCTGTTGCGAACATGATGGCGACAATTGCCAGAGGCGGGGAAAAGCAGGCAGTTAGAGTTGCATCTGAAATAGAATATAAAAATGGCAGCACATTGCTTACATTTGATCAAAAAAAACTGGTTGGGGACACGATTAAACCATATACAGCAGAGCGGCTTCAAAAGCTTTTAAGAGAAGTTGTCGAGAATAAAGAAGGCACTGGCAGATGGTTTCAAGACCTGCCTTATGAAGTGGCTGGGAAATCCGGAACGGCAGAAACTGGCATATACAAAGGAAAAGAGCAGCTTCACAATAAATGGTTTGCAGGTTATTTTCCGTATGACAATCCCAAGTATGCCCTTGTTGCCGTTAATCTTGAAGTATTTGCTGACGAAGGAGGAGTCAATCCGCTGTTTGCAGATATGGTTAAAATGGTATATGAGCATGATCATAATGAGAACAAGCAGGAGTAGTAAAATACCCATTTTCCTTTTCACTCAGCAAAAGTCATGATAGAATATGTACAGCCTTAATTGGCTAAAAAAATGGTGATAATAAAGAAACATAATACAAATGTTTGGATATAGGGAGGAGAAACAGTTTTGAGCACAGACACTAACAATAATGTTCGAAGCAGATCGGAAAATCGATCAAAGAGGAAAAAGACGAATATTATTCTTAATGGCTTGATCATTCTTGTCATAGCATTAATTGTTTTTGTCTCATATTCTATTTTCAAGACAAAAGATGACAACAATGCAGAAAAGCAAAGTAACACAAACGCAGCTAAAACGGAAGAGACTGCTGCGAGTGGGGATGCTGCTGCCCAAACAGACGATGACAAAGCTTCCAATACGGACGACGCAGATGAAGATTCTACAGAGCAAAAAGACGGAGATGAAGTCATCACAGATGGAGGCAGTGATTCGAACGTTATTAAAACAATCGAAAATTCTTCATGGGAGTCTGTTGGCACAGCACAAACTGGTGAACATACTGCTACCTACTCAGAAGGCGTTGATTGGAATGAGCAGGTTAAAGCATTGGCATATGGAACAGGAATTGATGAAAGTAATATGACTGTCTGGTTTTTAGGTAACAACAATCACGACCCTAATAAATCGATTGGCACTGTATCCACAAAAGATAAAAGCCAAAAATATCGAGTATATATTGAATGGGTAGACGGCAGCGGCTGGAAGCCAACAAAGGTAGAAGAAATTAAAGATTTAAATATCCGTTAATCAATAGAAGCGGCATATGAATATTCATATGCCGCCATCATTTTGTTCTTATTTTTTTATTTTAAAATGCACCATAACTGTGTGGTACGGTCTGCCGTTTTCTTGAAGTGTTGTTTGATGATTTACAGAATGCACGGAAAGCAAAATACCTTTGTTTATTTCAATTTGCTCAGAAATTCTTTTTTCAATCGTTTTTAGGCTTTCTCCTTCAAAAAATTCTACTTTGTCTTGGATAATATCCAGCTGAAAATTCATAGGTTACTTCCTTTCTAGGGATCTCTGTATGTATTTTAGCATAAATAGTATAAAACAAGGAGACTGGTGATAAAAGCAATTTAACAGAAAAGTGAGTGGAGTCTTTAGTAAATGATGAACATGACTCCTGTCCAATTCATAGTATATTTATGGGAATTGTTTGCTATGAAAGGGGAATGAGAAATGGGAAAGGAATTCATTGAAATCTTTGAAAAATGGGCGGACACTTACGATAGTAGCTTAACAAAAGATATCGAGTACAAAGAAGTGTTTCACGGCTATGACCAAATATTAGAAAGTGTTGCAAATAAAGCCTTCGGCGAAGTTGTTGAATTTGGACCAGGAACAGGTAATCTTACTGTAAAGCTGTTAGAGCTAGGCTTGTCTGTCACAGGAATAGAACCTTCCCCGGCTATGCGAAAATTAGCGGACGAAAAGCTAAAAGGGAAAGCAGTTGTGAAGGACGGTGACTTTCTTTCCTTTACTATAGAGAAAAAACCAGATGTTTTTGTCAGTACGTATGCTTTTCATCATTTAACAGATAAAGAAAAAGCAGAAGCCATTACTCTTTATAGTAATTTACTGTCGTCATCTGGTAAAATAGTTTTTGCGGATACAATGTTTCGTTCCGAAGAAGAATATGAAAAAGCAAAAGCAGCCGCTTCACAAAGCGGATTTCATAACCTTGCAGCAGACTTAGCACGTGAATACTATTCCACCATCCCGAAGCTTAAGGGGATGTTAGAGGAAAATGGCTTCACTGCCACATTTACTCGCTTAAATGAGTTTGTCTGGATCATGGAAGGAATAAAAGTGCAGTAAGAAAGAGGGAAATACATTGAAAATAGCAATCATCGGAGCAATGGAAGAAGAAGTTTCTATACTAAGAGAACAGATGGAAAATAAAAAGGAGCAGACAATCGCTGGTTTTCAGTTTATTGAAGGAAATTTGGCTGGCAAGGAAGTAGTCCTGCTTCGTTCAGGCATCGGCAAGGTTAATGCTGCAATGAGCACAACAATCCTAATGCAGGCCTATAAACCGGATTATCTTATTAATACAGGTTCAGCAGGTGGATTAAATCCTGACTTGAATGTTGGAGATGTTGTAATCTCTAGTGAAGTTAGACATCATGATGTAGATGCAACTATATTCGGCTATGAATATGGTCAAGTGCCACAAATGCCTGCAAGCTTTGCAGCAGACAATAGTTTAATTCAAATAGCCGAGGAAAGTGCCAAGGAAGTTGGCGAATATGCAGTTGTGAGAGGCCTTATCACAACAGGAGATTCCTTTATTAACGATCCTGAGAGGGCTGACTTTATTAAATCAAAATTTACTGGGCTTCAAGCAGTTGAAATGGAAGCAGCTGCAATAGCACAGGTTGCATATAAGCATGAAATACCATTTGTGATTATCCGTTCCTTGTCTGATATTGCCGGTAAAGAGTCGCATCTGTCCTTTGATCAATACTTGGAGAAGGCAGCAGTGCATTCAGCAAACTTAGTAGTTGGAATTGTAAAGAAAATGAAGTAAACAGGAGCGGGAAGACTTGTTAAAGACTTCCCCCCTTTTTTACCGATTAATTCTGACTATTCAAATGGGGATATAAGTAATAGAGCAATCGGTATATTTTGCAAACGAAATTAAGTGCAAAACAGGCAATGATATATAGAAGGAGGGAAATGATTGATGAGAGTTCACAACAATGTACATCAACTTATTGGCAATACGCCAATGGTTGAGATAACCCATTTTCCTTTGCCGAATCATGTTCGTATATTTGCGAAGCTAGAGTTTTATAACCCAGGCGGAAGCATTAAAGACAGACTTGGGCTTGAATTAGTCAAGGATGCCATTGAGAGTGGAAAGCTGACAAAAGGTGGAACAATCATTGAACCAACTGCAGGAAACACAGGAATAGGTTTAGCTCTTGCTGCATTAAATCAAGATATAAACGTAATTGTGTGTGTGCCGGAAAAGTTCAGCATCGAGAAACAGCAAATTATGAAGGCTTTAGGTGCAGAAATTATCCATACGCCAACACATATGGGCATGGCTGGGGCGATTGCAAAGGCAAAAGAGCTGCAAAAAAGCATTCCAGGCTCGTTCCTGCCAGGTCAATTTGAAAATCCAGCAAATCCAGATACTTATTATAAAACACTAGGACCGGAAATTTGGGAGCAGCTTGATGGAGATATAGATATCTTTGTTGCTGGTGCTGGTACTGGTGGTACCTTTATGGGAACAGCCAGATACTTAAAAGACCAAAAAAGCACAATAAAAACAGTTATCGTAGAGCCAGAAGGATCTATCCTGAATGGCGGAATTGCTGGGTCACATAAAACAGAAGGCATTGGAATGGAATTTCTGCCCACCTATATGGACACTTCTTATTTTGATGCAATTCATACAGTAAGTGATGCTGATGCCTTTCAAAAGGTAAAGGATGCGGCTAAAAAAGAAGGGTTGCTAGTTGGCAGTTCCTCAGGGGCAGCCTTGCATGCTGCCTTATTGGAGGCAGAGGCTGCTACGCCAGGAACAAATATTGTCGTTGTGTTTCCAGACAGCAGCGACAGGTATATTAGCAAGAAGATCTTTGAAGGAGGAATATAAATGAAACGTAAAACAAGACTTATCCATGGAGGAATACCAGGAGACCCACATACAGGTGCTGTCAATGTCCCAATATATCAGGTTAGTACTTATAAACAGGATGGAATTGGAAATCATCAAGGCTTTGAATATTCTCGAACAGGAAACCCTACTCGTCACGCGCTAGAAGAGCTTATAAAGGATTTAGAGCATGGCACGAGAGGATTTGCCTTTAGCTCTGGAATGGCAGCCATTACAGCTGTTATCATGCTGTTTAAACAAGGTGATCACCTTTTAATAACAGATGATGTATACGGAGGAACATTCCGTGTTATAACAAAGGTGTTAAATAAATTTGGAATCGAAGCAACCTTTATAGACACAAGCAATATTGACAATATTAAAGAAGCAGTTCAAGAAAATACAGTTGCTCTTTATATTGAAACGCCGACAAACCCTCTGTTAAAAATCACAGATATTACAGCAGCTTCCTTTGCAGCGAAGGAACTAGGCCTATTAACGATTGTGGACAATACATTCTCAACACCATATTGGCAGACTCCATTAACACTTGGTGCTGATGTTGTTCTGCATAGTGCCACAAAATATTTAGGCGGACATAGTGATGTAGTATCAGGGCTTGTAGCCGTAAAAAATGAAAAATTAGGCGAAGATCTGCATTTTATCCAAAACTCAACAGGAGGAGTGCTTGGACCACAAGATTCTTGGTTGTTGATTCGCGGCATTAAGACATTAGGAATCAGAATGGAGGAGCACGAAAAAAGCGCAAAAGAGATTGTTGCTTTTTTAGAAAAGCACCCAGCTGTATCAAAGGTTTATTATCCAGGGCTTAAATCACATCCAAATCATGAAATCAGCAAAAAACAAGCACTTGGCTTTGGCGGCATGATCAGCTTTGACGTCGGCAGTGAAGCAAATGCTGATAATCTTCTCAAGCAAGTGAAGTATTTTACTTTAGCAGAAAGCCTTGGCGCAGTCGAAAGCTTAATATCTGTTCCAGCAAAAATGACACATGCATCCATACCGAAGGAAAGAAGAGCAGAGCTCGGTATTACCGATGGACTTGTCCGCATTTCAGTTGGACTTGAGGATATAGAGGATTTGCTGGAGGATTTGGAACAGGCTTTAAGATAAACTAGCTAACCCCCGTGACGAAGTCATGGGGGTTTTATTTAATGGGTTAAGAGTCTATGCTGTGAAACAACCGCAGTGGAAGGACGCTCAGACACTTGCTGGAAAAAGAGGGAAGAGCCCCAGCATCAAAGCCTGAGAAGGCGATAGCTTCCTGGCTACAAAAAGCGAGAGTAGCAGCAGCTTTATGTGATTGCTCAACAATTATTTAAGTAACAAAGTTATCTAAATGGATTTTCCACGTTGGATTTTTCGTCCGAAAAAAATCCTATAATTTTCCTGACATGCTATCAATTGCTAAAGAAAAGTTAGCTAAGCTTATGTTAAAGTAGAGTTATAGAAAAGTAGAAAGCAGGGATAGCTTGGAAAAGACGTTGAAGGATTTGTCGGGGAAATTGGCGGATTACAAACGATTTGCGATTGTTTTGTTGGCTGTTGGGGTCTTTTTTTATTTAGGAGTCATTATTCCAGCTGTGCATCAAGTTAAATGGCATGATGAAGCAATGACAATAACATCAGCACTTACTTTATCAGCATCCATTTTCTTCTTTGCAAAAGTGAAGAAGTTCAGAAAAATGATCAGCGACATGACAGATGACGATATGTAAATGAATAGATTGATAAGCAAAGAGGATGAGAAATTCATCTTCTTTTTTTATGCCCTTTTTTTACTAGGCGTAAACCACTTTTTCGAAAAAATAAGTAAAATCTCTATTTTTAGAAAAAGTGGTTTACAAAAATGGAAATAGAGGATATAATTGCCAGTGTAAAAACTAATTCTAAAGGAGGTTGAATGTTATGAAAAACGTATTAATGCAATCAGTGAGCAATATGACAACATTATATGGATTATGCACGAATTCAACCGCTGAGGAATGGAAATTCTAGTTTTTTCTAAAATTACCTATTCAACCGCAGGTGAGTCGTGTCCTGCGGTTTTTATATGCCTTCATTTAGAAGCGATATGCCGCAGGAGCTTTCGACCTGTGGTTTTTTTGTGTCTTTTTAATTAAAATATTACATTTTAGTTAATAACTGGTAATTATTTTTGAAAGGAGGTGATATTATGACACTTCATATTCTTTTTATGACCATAACGATTAAGAGGAAACAACAAACTTATGAGCAATTTATGCATGATCAGCTTATGAAACAAATAATTGAAGAAAGCAAACAAAAGCAAGTAAGCTTAGGAGACTTTACAAGAAATACGTTTTAAGAGGAAAGCATTTTGAAGATAAAGGGGGTGAAAAATATGACACTGAATCTACTGTTCTTTACAGTTATTATCCGTAAACGAAAAATCAGCACAAAAGAATATTTACATCAGCAAAGAATTGAAATATTAATGGATGAACATAAAAACAGGCAAATTACCCATCAGCGTTTACTGTAAGCTGCCAGAAAAAAATAACAAGAAAGGTGTGAAGAATCATGATAATCATTTTGCAAAGACGTCAATCAATCCTGTGGGTGGAGAAGGATTCCACCTAACGAAATGAAAGGCTTGTGGAGAATGCTATGCATATGTATATATTGCTGAATCAGTTGAATGCAAATGGTGGGTGGAGAGAATTAGGAAGACAATGTCTCGGTGATAAAAAAAGCTCATGCATCTTTTGATGCATGAGCTCCTAATTATCTCACTTTATATTTGTATTCAAGAAGATGCTGCAAATCATCTCTTTGCTCTAGCAATTTTTCGCCTATGTTTGTTTCCATTACTCTTTTTCGTTGCAGTTCACGATCAACAACTCTTTTGACAGATAAGACATCTGTTCCTGTTTGAAGAACATCCTCTTTGCTTATAAAGCGTTTATGTGCAACGAGCTGCATCCCGTATGAGTTATAGAGAAGCGTATAGCCTGCAATGCCAGTTTTTGACTGATAAGCCTTTGAGAAGCCACCGTCAATAACAATCATCTTGCCGTTCGCCTTAATGGGATTTTCCCCATTAATTTCTTCTACAGGCGTGTGTCCGTTGATAATATGACCATGATCAGGATTCATATCAAATTCCTGTAGTATTGACCTACAAGTTTCTTCTTCTTCCCGTAATTTATAATACGGATTTTTTTGCTCCTTATGTACTGCTTTGTCTTTAATAAAGTAACGTTCAAATGTAGTCATGTCCTTTTTGCCAAATAGGGAAGAGTTCTCTCCAGTCCATAAATACCAAATCATATCTGTTGCAAGGTCATCTGTTATTTCTGGATGAGAAAAACTCTCGCGTAAATATTGCTCAAATACGTCAAGCAGCTTCTTACCGCTGTAGCTCTTGCCGTTCAGCTCCATTGTTTTCATGCTGCCATCCTGATTTAATGGAATACAACCATGGATAAGTAAATTGCCATTGTATTTTAAATAAAGATTGCCTTTTTTCATTAAGAAGGTCATATGTCTTGCCAGCTTCTCTGAATGCTGAATAGAGAACAGCAGCTTTTCCAATACTTGCTCCTCCTCAGGCAAAAGCTTTGCTGGATCATTTCGATCAAGCGTCGCGAAACAGGTATTTTCAAGCTGATAGGTGTTTCCATGCAAAAGAATAGTATTAGAATCAAAATCAATTTTATCGAGAATCAGGCGATGCTCCATCTTAAAATCAGGTCTTCTTTTAATAATAGGCTGTTCAAGCTTAAATTGAATCATGCTGATTGCCTGATGGATTTTAGTGATTTGCAGGATATTCTCCTCACCAATTTCCTCTCTTTTAGCATTTAGCTTCGGGCGAAAAGCAGTATTATCATCATAATATTTCTCTGCTAGATTCAGCAATGGCCGTAAATTAATGCCATATGCATCCTCAATGATATCCAGATTATCATAACGGGCGCAAATACGGATGATATTTGCAAGGCATACCTTAGAGCCAGCGTATGCACCAATCCACAATACATCATGATTTCCCCATTGAATGTCGACGGAATGGTAGTCCATCAATGTTTCCATGATTTTATCAGGATGTGGACCCCTGTCATAAATATCGCCGACTACATGCAAATGATCAACGACAAGTCTTTGAATCGTATAAGCCAACCCTGTTATAAGCTTACTCGCTTGACCAAGGGAAATGATTCTTTGAAGGATTTTTGAATAGTAATCTTTTTTGTTGTCTAGCTCGTCCTTTTTATACAGCAACTCTTCAATAATGTAGACAAATTGTTTAGGCAGTTCCTTACGTACTTTAGATCGAGTATATTTGGAGGATGCGTAAGAAACTAACCGAATCATTTTCTCGATTGTATTTGCATACCATTTATACAATAATTGGTCATTCTCGAACGTGTTGATCACAAGCTGCAGCTTTTCTTCTGGATAATAAACAAGTGTTGCAAACTCGTCCATCTCTTTTTTTGAAAGCTCTTCATGAAACAGCTCTTTGATTTTTTCCTTAACATTCCCAGATCCATTTCTTAGAACGTGCTGAAAGGCATGGAATTCCCCGTGTAAATCACTAACAAAATGCTCCGTTCCTTTCGGCAGGTTTAAAATGGCATCCAAGTTTATTATCTCGGTTACAACCTTTTCTTCACTAGTGTATTTTTCTGTTAGCAGGTCTAAATATTTTGTGTCCATCTGTACCTCTCCTATCGAAAAATTGTCCAATTATTGCTAATGATGTGGCATAAGCCCATTTTATTCCTATTTTACACACAAGGGAAGGGGAAACCTTTCTTAATATGTCTTTTTTCGTAAAAGAGAATACTGTTATTCCTGTTTCCACCTTTTAACCGCGTGTCCCCTATACCCAATGGATTTTAACTGTAAACGTAATTAAACAATATTTTCCTATTATTATTCGAGAAAGGACATGCAAGACATCCTACACCTTCACATAGTAATAAAGTATAGGCTAAAGTGGAGGTGGAACAATGTCTGGGATTTTTTATTCACTCGGGCTTTTAGTAAAAGAACTGTTGTTTCTTGTTTCTTATGTAAAAAATAATGCGTTTCCCCAGCCGTTATCTGCATCAGACGAAAAAAAGTATTTACGGCTGATGGCAGAAGGAGATTCGCATGCGCGAAATATGCTGATAGAACATAACTTACGGCTTGTTGCACATATTGTGAAGAAGTTTGAAAACACTGGTGAGGACTCGGAGGATTTAATATCTATCGGAACAATTGGTTTGATTAAGGGAATAGAAAGCTTCTCAGAAGGTAAAGGAACGAAGCTTGCCACATATGCAGCAAGATGTATTGAGAATGAAATACTTATGCATTTAAGAGCATTGAAAAAAACGAAAAAAGATGTCTCCCTTCATGACCCAATCGGTCAGGATAAAGAGGGCAATGAAATAAGCCTAATTGATGTGCTGAAGTCAGAATCAGAGGATGTAGTCAATACGATTCAGTTAAATATGGAGCTGGAAAAGGTGAAGGAATATATCGATGTCTTAGATGAACGGGAAAAGGAAGTTATTGTCGGCAGGTTTGGACTTGATTTGAAAAAAGAAAAGACCCAAAGAGAAATCGCAAAGGAACTTGGCATTTCAAGAAGCTATGTTTCTCGTATTGAAAAAAGAGCGCTGATGAAAATGTTTCATGAATTTTACAGAGCAGAAAAGGAAAAGCGGAAAAAGGGGCAGGATTAGCTTCAAAAAGGAAAAGGGCTGTGCTGTGCAGCCCTCTTTGTCATAACAGCAATTTTTATTATTGTTTGTATCGTAAATATTCCCGATTAGAGGTAGGAACATTTTTGACAACTTCGCCTGCGCGATTTTTGTATATTTCATACTCTCTGTAAGTTTCCAATACGAATCCATCCTCAACCGTCGTAGCTTCTAATTTATATTCTAATTCTGGCGCTCCGTACACTTCCTCAGATGTGCTTGCCGGCTCGCTTTCCGTTGTTTCACCATAATAATAAACATAGTCTTCATTAATTTTCGCAGTTGGTGTCTCCACATAGGCAATGAATGCAAGCAAAATAATTACGAATAGTAAAGCAAGGCGTTTCTTCATGCTCTCTCCTCCTTCCATACATAATATGCATGTCCAGCCTACATATTCGGCAATCTTAAAGGAATAGTAGGATAGAATGATAAAAAGGAAAATATTATCATTTTATGCTTAGAAGGAACATATTCATAAAAAAGTACATGCCCTTCATTGCGATTCCGCTCATAATAAAAAAAGTTCTTGGTTTGTAAATAAAATATAATATTAGTAATGTGATTGTAATATATATAACGATATAGAGTGAATATGCATGATAAGCAGGTAGGAGGATGAAAGTCAAATGCTATTGAAACAGCTGCTTTTTTTATCCGTTTTCGTTACTGCTCTTGTTTGGCCTTCACATCAGGAATATGACAGAGCAGGAGCAAATGATGACAAAACATGTGAACAAAGTGATTCAGAATGGAAGTCGGCAATAAAAAGCCTAAAGGATAAAGAAGAAGTGGATGCAGTGCTTGGAACGATGCATAAGGAAATGACTGACGCGATGAGCGGCACTGAAGTGTGGCGCTTTGACATATGTACGGCTGCCAATTACAGCTTTTCAGATCAATCTGACGCTGTTGATATAAGCAGCATTAGCGATGATATAGTGGAGAAAATCATCTTTATCAATTTTTCGGAAGATGGCAGCATCATACAGAGGAAATCCTTGTATTATAAAGGTAGTGATGGAAATATAATGGAAGTAGTCTATTTTTCGGATGGACAAGAAAAAGAACAAATATTAGAACGTTAAATATCTTCAAATTGAGATATTCGTACAAGCGATTATCAACCATCTTACTATAATAGTAGCAAGGTGGTGAAAATAATGGCAAAAATATTTATTGATCCAGGCCATGGCGGCTCTGATCCAGGAGCAGTCGGGAATGGAATTCGAGAAAAGGATATTACATTACGCATTGGGACAATGGTCAGGGATATGCTTGTCAGTGAATATGAAGGTGTAACAGTTAGGATGAGCAGAACCTCTGATGAAACAGTAAGCCTTTCACAAAGGTCAAATGCTGCAAACAGCTGGGGAGCAGACTATTTTGTATCAATCCACGTTAATGCAGGTGGTGGTACAGGGTTTGAAAGCTATGTCTACACTGGAACAGGCGCACCAACAACAACCTATCAAACAGCAGTTCATAATCGAGTAGTCAATCTTACTAACTGGGGCGATCGTGGTAAAAAACAGGCAAACTTCCATGTTGTAAGAGAAACGAATATGCCAGCTATTTTGACTGAAAACGGGTTTATTGATAATGCATCTGATGCAAATAAACTAAAAAACGCATCTTTCCTTTCCACATTAGCTAGGGGACATGCAGAAGGCATAGCAGATGCTTTCAATTTGAAAAAAAAAGAAACAACTGAAAATGATACACTTTATAAAGTGCAAATAGGTGCTTTCAGAAATAAAACAAATGCAGACAGCCTTGCAGCACAAGCAAAACGTGATGGTCTTGATGCAGCAGTGTTGTTAAGAGATAACCTTTATAAAGTCCAAATCGGTGCATTTGCAAACCGTGCAAATGCAGAAGCAATGGCAGACAGGGCTAAAGAAAAAGGTTACTCTACAATCGTATTGTCAGAATCCTAACATTCAAGAGAATAAAGGGTGGTCTAAGTTAAACCCGAACTATTTTGCGAAATAGTTCGGGTTCTTTGTTAGTAAAATGGCATAAAAAGAAAACTGCCTATAAGCAGGACCACTGCCTAACCAACTTCGGCATTTGCAGAATAGGTTAATAGGGAGGGGAGGTTTTGTTATGACGGCATTTGGTTATCCATACCAATCGGTTCCAGGTAATCCTTATTTAGCAGGAGGGTATCCGCAAGGCTATGGCTATGGGCAACAGCAAGGCTATGGAGCGTGGTATGCTTTATTAATTGTTCTTTTCATCATTATCATCCTGTTTTGGGGTATTTGGGCATTTAGCAACTGTTTTTATTATTAACATTTATCGTAATCATTTGCCTGTTATTATGGCAAATGATTTTTTTTAGGAGAAATAGGCAGATTATCTTTCTTTCATCCTTTTATTTTGATAAATAGAAATTTTTACATAATAAAACTATAATGATATAAGAAACAAAAAAAGGAGGGGTATCATTTTGACAAACAAAATGTATGCAGATGTTTGGGATTTAGAGGTTTTTTTCCCTGGAGGAAGCAGTTCACCCGAATTCACCAAGCATCTAGAGGAGACAGGAACAAAAATCGAAGAGTTTACGAAAACAGTAAAGGAGTATGCTCCTTCAGACGGCATCACTGATCGGAAAACAGTGCGGCATTTAATCGATATGTTTGAAGGCACTGTGCAAAAAATTCGCCAGGCAGGTGCATTTGTCAGCTGTCTACAGGCACAAAACATGCATGATAAGGATGCAGATGCTCTAAGAGGGAAAGTAACAGAATTGAGTGCAAGCTTTCAGAACGGGCTGACGATCTTTGATGGGAAATTATCTCAATATGAAAATGAGCAATGGAGGCTGCTTCTTGAGGATGAAAAGCTTCATGAATTATCCTTTGTTTTGACAGAAAGAAGAACTAATGCAGTTCAAAGGCTGTCTGAAAAAGAGGAAATGCTAATCAACAAGCTGAGTGTTGACGGGTATCATGGCTGGGGCCAAATGTACGATACAGTTGTCGGCAGCATACAAATTCCGTTTGAGGAGAATGGTCATGTGAGCTATTTGTCTGTTGGGCAAGCAGCCAATAAGTTCTCACATCCAAATCGTGAAGTTCGTCAAAAGGTTTTTGTGGAATGGGAAAAGGCATGGAATGAAAAGGGTGCATTATTATCTAAGACGTTAAACCATCTTGCTGGTTTTCGTTTAAATACATATGAGATGAGAAATTGGGATAATGTGCTGAAAGAGCCGCTCGAATACAATAGAATGGACGAAAAGACACTTACAGCAATGTGGAGGGTAATCAGCAATAATAAAAAACCGCTTGTTGAGTTCTTGAACAGAAAAGCAAAATTGCTTGGGTTAGAAAAGCTGAGCTGGTTTGATGTTGATGCGCCAATTGGCAAAACAGAAACAAAAATGACTTACCAGGAGGGAGCAGAATTCATTCTCGATCATTTTGCGAAATTTGGGGAGGAAATGACGTCCTTTGCTAAAACGGCATTTGAAAACAATTGGATTGAGGCAGAAGATAGACAAGGAAAAAGACCAGGCGGCTTCCACACTTATTTTCCTGAAAGTGCTCAATCAAGAATTTTTATGACATATTCAGGAACGCCGTCCAATGTATCGACATTGGCACATGAGCTTGGTCACGGCTTCCATACGTATGCAATGAAAGACATGCATACACTTAACCGCAATTATGCGATGAATGTCGCTGAAACAGCTTCTACACTTGCAGAGATGATTGTTTCAGACGCTGCAGTGAAAAACGCTTCCTCTGAGGAAGAAAAACTCGTTTTGTTAGAGGATAAAATTCAGCGTTCAGTTGCTCTGTTAATGAATATCCATGCTCGTTTTATTTTTGAAACAAGCTTCTATGAGGAAAGACGCAAAGGTCTTGTTAGTAAAGAGAGATTAAATGAGCTGATGGTTGCGGCACAAAAAGAGGCTTTTGGAGATGCATTAGAAGAATATCATCCGTCCTTCTGGGGATCAAAGCTGCATTTTTATATAACTGGTGTACCTTTTTATAATTTTCCATATACCTTTGGATACTTATTTTCTCTTGGCATTTATGCAAAGGCCATTCAAGAAGGCAAAGGCTATGAAGACAAATATATTGCCCTCTTAAAAGACACTGCCAGTATGACTGTTGAAGAGCTGGCGAAAAAGCATCTTGATGTGGATTTGACAGATGACGCCTTCTGGGAAAGTGCCATTAAGGTATGTATAGAGGATATAGAAGAGTTTTTAGCTTTAACAAAGTAATGAAACGAAGAAATGGATGCCTTTTGGGCATCCATTTTCTTATATCTTTTTCCACTTGAAATTGCCTATCATCAAGACAGATAGGATTAAAAGAAGAAACAAGTACATGTGTGGCGCAATAAAGCTGGCTCCAAGACTGCAGAAAGTAATAATACACCCTGCTGCAGTAATAGGAAGGCCTGTGAAAAAGCCGCTGTTTTCTGTAATGTTAAATCTCGCCAGACGAAATGCCCCGCAGCAAATATATAAGACGGTAAAGAAGGAACCTACTGTACTGAATTCAAATAAAACTGCCTGGTAAAGCAACAGGGCCGGAGCCACCCCGAAGGATATAATGTCGCTCATAGAGTCCAGTTGTTTGCCTAACTCTGATTCAATGTTAAACTTGCGTGCTGCCATCCCGTCCAACCTATCAGCAAGTGCAGCAATAAAAATTAATAAAAGGCTGAGCTGAATATGGCCCTTAAGGCTATAAATGATGGAAAATCCGCCAAGGCCTAAATTGGTCAGTGTAAGGAAGTTGGCAATTTGAGCTTTTAGCTTTTTAGCGGTTTGTTCTAGCACTTCATGTAGAAACATCCCATTCACTCCCCGTATGAAATTTCTTCATACAAACTTTTTTGTTATATAATAATATATAATTTTAATGTAATATATGATTGTTCGTAAAGAAAAATTTACAATTTACTGGAGGATTATTAGTTGAAACAATTTTTTTACCGTTTTTTGATAGAACTGACTAACAGCAAGTGGAGTTCTTTACTAATAAAAAAATTCGCTAACTCAAATTTCAGTACTAAGATTATTCCCTCCTTTTCCAAGGTGTATGAAATTAATTTAGAGGAAGCAGAAAAAAAGGCGGACAATTTTGCAAGCCTTCATGATTTTTTTGTCAGAAAGCTAAAATCTGGAGCAAGAGAAATACAGCATATAAGCAATGGTGTTATCAGTCCTGTTGATGCTGTTATAGAAGATATCGGCAAAATAGAAAAAGACAAAACAATAATAGTGAAAGGGAAAACGTACTCTATTGAGGAGATGCTTGGAACTCAGGATACGATAGGGCAATATGAGGGTGGTACATACTTGATTTTCTATTTAAGTCCAAAGGATTACCATCGTATTCATAGTCCAATTGCCGGAGAAATAATGAAGCAGTGGACACTTGGTGGAAAATCCTATCCAGTAAATAAATATGGCTTAAAGTACGGGAAAAGCCCGCTTTCCAAAAACTACCGGACGATTTCTGAGGTTAGAACAGCAAGTGGGCAGCATGTTGCGGTTGTTAAGGTAGGTGCCATGTTCATCAATTCTATTATTTTAAGCCACGGTCATGAAACAGTGAGTGCTGGAGAGGAAATTGCTTATTTTTCCTTCGGATCAACTGTAGTTCTTCTTTTTGAAAAGGATGCTTTAAAAATGAAAGAAGACATCACTGCACCTTATCATGTTAAAATGGGAGAGTTAATTGGAGAATTCATGGACTAATAATTAAATGGATGAAAAAAACCCGCTCATTCAGCGGGTTTTAAGAGGATACTTTCATTTTAATACTTAAGGAACGTCGGTGAATTTCTGTTTCAATGAGACGTATAAATTCGGGGCTTAAATCCAGCTCCCTAGCTTTATGATATGACTCAATCAACAATTCATCTGACAGTTTGCGCATGTCAGAACCCACCTCCAATCCATTTTTTGTAAACTTTGTTAACCGTTAGTGAATATATTATCTAGTAACCTAACTTTAACAAAAATAAACATTTAGAACAACTGTTCTCTTATCCACAATCTCCCGTGGATAACCTGTGGTTAAGTTGTTTGTAAGTATAAAGATGTTTATTATAACAAAGGGTATAATGTGTATAAGGTTATCCACATATGTTGAATTTTGCGTTTTTTGTCGAAAAATATTTTTAGAATATAAAAAAAAGTAGTCATTAACTTCTTTTCGTGGGTAGAAAAAGGTATAATATTACTTTCATTAAATTTGTTTTGCGGATATAAATTAATATAGTGTGACGTACATACAACTGGAATGAACATATAATTGAAATTCTTCTGATCAACTAGTAGATAAAAGAGGTGTCCATCATTGTTAAATAATTTTTTGCCTGATCAGTTTGTTAAAAATATATTCGAAATTACGCCAGAGCTTCTGAAAGAAAAAGGAGTAAAGGGCATTATAACGGATCTTGACAATACACTTGTTGAATGGGACCGTCCGTTGGCAACGCCACAGATATTGGAATGGTTCGAAGATATGAAGAAAAACAATATAAAAGTTACAATCGTTTCAAATAATAAGGAAGGAAGAGTAAAGTCCTTTTCTGATCCTTTAAACATCCCATTTATCTTTGCAGCAAGAAAACCAATGGGCAGAGCCTTTCGCAGAGCGCTTAAGGAAATGGAGCTCTCAAAAACGGAAGCAGTCGTCATTGGAGATCAGCTGCTTACAGATGTTCTCGGCGGAAACCGCAGCGGATTTCACACAATCCTCGTTGTGCCTGTAGCTCAAACAGATGGATTTGCGACAAGGTTGAACAGAAAAATTGAAAGAAGAATTTTAAATTGGTTCCGGAAAAAAGGAAAATTGACTTGGGAGGATTAATAAGTGACAGAAAGAATACATTGCTTTGGATGCGGAGTTGCCATTCAGACTGAAAATAAAGAGGAGCTTGGTTATGCACCTGCTTCTTCTTTAGAGAAGGAAACGATAATTTGCCAGCGCTGCTTCCGCTTGAAGCATTATAATGAAGTACAGGATGTATCATTGACAGATGATGATTTCTTAAAGATACTGAATGAAATCGGCAGAAGTGACAGTCTCATTGTAAAGATTGTTGATATATTTGATTTTAATGGCAGCTGGCTTCCTGGGCTGCATCGCTTTACAGGCAAGAACAAAGTGTTGCTGATAGGAAATAAAGTTGACCTGCTTCCAAAGTCAGTTAACAAGCAAAAAGTAATCAATTGGATGAAAAAAGAAGCGAAGGATCTTGGCTTAAGACCTGCTGATGTCTTTTTAGTAAGCGCCCAAAAGGGTCAAAGCATTAATGAAGTGCTTGAGGCTATTGAGTATCACCGCGAAGGAAAAGACGTTTATGTAGTTGGTTGTACGAATGTAGGTAAATCGACATTCATCAACTCTGTCCTTAAAGAGGTTTCTGGAGAGGAAAATATCATTACAACATCTCATTTCCCAGGAACTACGCTTGATATAATAGAAATCCCATTATCAGACGGTAAGGCGTTAGTAGATACACCAGGAATTATTAACCACCATCAAATGGCTCACTTTGTTGATAAAAGAGATTTAAAGGTTATTACTCCGAAAAAAGAAATAAAATCGAAAGTGTTCCAGCTGAATGAAGGACAAACATTGTTCTTTGGAGGTTTAGCGCGCTTTGATTTTACTAGCGGTGACCGCCATTCATTCGTTTGCTATTTCTCTAATGAACTGGATATCCACCGCACTAAAACAGAAAATGCTGATGCACTTTATGAAAAGCATGCCGGGGAAATGCTGACACCTCCAAAACGAGATGAAATGGAGCATTTTCCAAAGCTAATTAAGCATGAATTCACGATAAAAGAACCGAAAACAGATATTGTTTTTTCAGGACTTGGCTGGATTACTGTGAATGAGCCAAATATTAAAGTTTCTGTGTATGTTCCACAAGGTGTTCATGCAATGATCAGAAAGTCGCTAATCTAAAGAGAGAGAATAAACAGGGAGAGTGGATATGAAAAGGTTTGCGGTTATAGGGGATCCAATTAAACATTCTATGTCACCATATATGCATAATGATTTGTTTCAGCACTATCAAATCGACGCTCGATATGATAGGGTTCATATTGAAAAGGGAATGCTAGAAACGGGACTGGAACTATTGAAAAAAGACGGTTTGGCCGGATTTAACGTAACCGTTCCTCATAAAACGGACATCCTCCCTTTTTTGGATGAACTTGATCCTCTTTGCAAAGAGATTGGTGCTGTTAACACTGTTGTGAATGAAAATGGAAAATGGATTGGCTATAATACAGATGGGGCTGGTTATCTGGCAGGCATCCTTAAGGTGATGCCTGAATTAAAGGATAAAAAAACGTTAATGATTGGTGCTGGCGGTGCTGCTAGAGCCATTTATTTCACTTTAGCTCATCATGGTGTCGAAATCATTGATATAGTCAACCGCACAAAAGTGACAGCAGAGCAATTAAAGGCAGCCTGTCCTTACCCGGTTCAAACGGAAATACTGTCTGCTGTAGCAGCAGAACAGCAGCTCGGAGAATATGACTTAATCATCCAGACAACATCTATAGGAATGTCACCTGAAATAGATGACTCTCCGTTAGATGTAACGAATATAAAAGAAAATGCTCTTATAAGCGATATTATATATAATCCGCTCGAGCCAAAAATCCTGCAAGAAGGTAAAAGCCGTGGAGCAATTGTTCAAAATGGAATTGAGATGTTCGTATATCAAGGGGCATTAGCGTTTGAAAAGTGGCTAGGCCTGATGCCGGACACAGATAGAATGAGAAAAAATGTAAGGAAACAACTAGGAGGCAACTAAATGCTAAAGGGTAAACAAAAAAGATACTTGCGTGCAATGGCACACCATTTGAATCCGATTTTCCAAGTTGGAAAAGGCGGAGTGAATGAAAACATGATTAAGCAAATTGGCGAGGCACTTGAAGTAAGAGAGCTTCTAAAAGTAAGTGTGCTTCAAAACTGTGAAGAAGACAAAAGTGTTGTGGCAAGAGAGCTTGCTGAAGGAACTAAAGCAGAGCTTGTACAGTTAATTGGTTCAACAATTGTTCTTTACAAGGAATCAAAAGAGAACAAAAGCATTAACTTGCCATCATAATCATAATCGTTAGAAGAGGCGATATCTTTGAGAAAAAAGATTGGAATATTGGGAGGAACATTTGACCCTCCTCATATCGGTCATCTAATTATTGCGAATGAGGTCATGCATCATGAAAATTTGGATGAGATTTGGTTTATGCCAAATCAGGAGCCTCCGCATAAAATAAAATCAGGGAGCGCATCCAACGAAGACCGTTTAGCGATGCTGCGTCTAGCAATTAAGGATAAGGAAGGGTTTCATGTCCAGACGATTGAACTGGACAGGGAAGGCAAATCCTATACTTTTGATACGATGACTATCTTAAAAGAAATGCATCCTGAATTTGAATTTCATTTCATCATTGGTGCCGATATGGTCGAGTACTTACCAAAATGGTACATGATTGATGAATTGCTTCAACTGGTCCATTTTATAAGCGTTAATAGGCCAAACTATAGCAGTGATACAAGCTATCCCGTACAATTTGTCGAAGTACCGGATATTAACATATCCTCAAAGCTGATAAGAGGCAGGCTTATAAAGGGAGAAACTATATCGTTTCTTGTTAAAGAAGAAGTGGAACGATATATTAAGGAGAAGAGATTATATGAATCGTGAACAAGCGCTTCTCATCGTAAAAAAACAATTGACAGAACAGCGGTATGTTCACACAATTGGTGTCATGGGAACAGCCATTGAACTGGCGAAGCGATATGATGAAGATACGGAAAAAGCGGAATTGGCAGCCATTTTTCATGACTATGCAAAATTTCGTCCGAAAGAAGAAATGAAACAAATCATTATTGATGAAAAAATGGATAAAACATTGTTAGCCTTTCATTCTGAACTTTGGCATGCTCCTGTTGGGGCTTACTTAGTCGAAAAGGAAGCAGGCATAAATGATCAAGCAGTGCTTAATGCCATTAAGTATCATACTTCTGGAAGACCTGGAATGAGCAAACTGGAAAAAATCATTTACTTAGCAGATTATATCGAGCCAGGAAGATCCTTCCCTGGAGTCGATGAGGTTAGAGAATTAGCGATGATCAGTTTGGATGATGCTTTTATAAAATCAGTTAAAAATACAATTTCATTTTTAATGAGCCGCAACCAATCGGTCTTTCCTGCGACATTTGAAATGTATAACAGCTTTGTAACAAAAACGGAGGTAGAATAAATGGAAGAACGTAATTTGCTTTTGACTGCTGTTAAAGCAGCAGATGATAAACGAGCAGAAAATATAGTAGCATTAAACATGAAAGGAATCTCTTTAGTCTCAGATTATTTCGTGATTTGTCACGGTAATTCTGATAAACAGGTGCAGGCAATTGCGAATGAGATTAAAGATAAATGTGGAGAAATTGGTGTAACAGTCAAGCGTTTGGAAGGATTCCAAGAAGCGAAATGGATTCTTGTTGACCTTGGAGACATCGTTGTGCACGTCTTTCACCGTGATGAAAGAACGTATTACAATTTGGAAAGACTTTGGGGAGATGCACCAGTTGAAAATATCCAAAGTGTGATTGAGCAATGAGTTATCAGCAATTCGCTTATCTATATGACAGGTTGATGGATGATGTTCCATATGATAAGTGGGTGGAGCTCCTATTAGCAGCGAGACAGGAGTACAACATAAAGGGCAGTAATCTCCTTGATTTAGCCTGTGGTACTGGTGAGCTGTCCGTTAGGCTGGCTCAAAAGGGGTTTGCTGTAACAGGTGCAGATATTTCTTCAGATATGCTAAGTGTTGCTCAAAACAAAGCGGCAGAACATAATCTTTCTGTGTTTTTTATGGAGAAGGACATGTCAGAGCTTGAGGATTTACCATTGTTTGATTTCATCGGTATCTTTTGTGATTCATTAAATTACCTGCAGACAGAAGAACAGGTTGTGAACACATTTAAGGGTGTATATGAGCACTTAGATGATGGCGGATTATTTATGTTTGACGTTCATTCCTTGTATAAAATGAACCATCTTTTCCAAAATCAAACGTATGCACTGAATGATGAAGATGTCAGTCTTATTTGGCTCTGCTATGAAGGAGAACATCCTAACAGTGTCGAGCATGATTTATCGTTTTTCCATTTGGACGAGTCCACACAGCAATATAATCGTTATGATGAATTGCATTTTCAACGGACTTTTTCAATAGAGCAATACAGCAGTTGGCTTAAATCCGCCGGTTTTTCGATTCAGAAAGTGACCGCGGATTTTCAGAATGGCGAAATAAAAGAGGACGCAGAGAGAATCTTTTTTTACTGCATGAAATAACTAAAGAAACACACCTTTTTTGAGGTGTGTTTTTTATGTACACTTTTTGTGTAAAAGCTAGTTACAAGAAAAAACAAACTAATAAGCAGGAATTTTCTTTTACGTCTCGAATGGTATAATAGCAGAAATTCCTAAATATTTTTATGGATAACTAAGGAATTTTTGACTGACTGTAAATCCTCTTCAAATTTATGCTGTGTTGCTTGAAACAGTTGATTGAATGTATCACCAATGTTCTTTTCCAATACGTTAATGCCTTCTCCTGTGACCCCGCCTTTTACACTAACCTTTTCTTGCAGTGTCGGTAATGTGTAATACCCCTTTTCTAACAGCTGTCCTAGCCCTATCAGCATCTCACTTGCCAGCTTTGTGGCCGTGTCGGCGTCAATGTCCGTTTCCTCAACAGCCCCATCAATAAAGCGCTGTGTCAAATAGCTGAAAAATGCAGGTCCGCAGCTGACGATATCTGACGCAACTCTTGTAATGTTATCAGCAATCTCAGTAGGTGTAGAGAAATTGTTAAACAGTGTACTTAAAGCATGCTTCCATTCTTGTGTACAGTTGCTTCCATAAGAAAATAATGCTACCCCACATAGTGCTCTATTTGTAATGCTCGGGATAATTCGAGCGACAGAGCATGACACTGCATCCTCTAGCTGCTCTGTATTAATGGGGCTTGTAATGGACACAACACATTTGTCTGCCGAAAGATATGGAGCGATGTCAGAAGCTACACTAAAGACATCATGCGGCTTTACACACAAAAAAATAAGATCAGCATTTTGCGCAACCTTCTTGGCTGTTTTTAAAACAGTAACTGCCGGATATATCTCCTTAATTTGAATTGCTTTTGCCAGCGTACGATTTTGTATTAGTAAGTCAGCAGGAGAAATAGCCTTACTTTCAAGCAATGCCTCTATAAGAATTTTCCCCATATTGCCTGTTCCAATCATTCCTATTTTCACGGTTTATTTCCCCCCTATAATGAGCGGTTTCTCATATAACGATATGAGTGTTTAACATGGATTATACCTAGAAAGGAAGAATACTGACATGAAATGGCTTTCAGAAAAAAGACTTATTATATTGCTTTGCGCGGCACTTGCTGTGTTTATTGGGTATCACTTTGTTTCTAAAGCAAATGAGACTGCAGCAGGAATAGAGCTGGGAGAGCTGGCTGATGCTGGCATGGAGGAAGCACAAGTAAAACAGGAGCCAGAGCCAGATATCTATGTCGATGTGAAAGGAGCTGTTAAGGCTCCCGGCTTGTATGAAGCAAAACAAGGAGAACGGGTCATGGATATAATTGAAAGGGCGAATGGATTCACAAACGAAGCTGACGAAAATGCGATCAATCTCGCAGAAAGAGTGGAAGATGAGATGATTGTTTATATTCCAAAGCTTGGTGAGGAGCTAAAAAGTGTTAATGGTGATGCAGGACAGAATGGGGATACAGCCCTTGTAAACATTAATGAAGCAAACAGCAGTCAATTGCTTACATTGCCTGGAATAGGAGAAGCTAAAGCATCTGCAATTATGGATTACAGAGAACAAAATGGCGGGTTTAAGGATGCGGCTGAATTAAAGGAAATAAGCGGGATTGGTGAGAAAACTTTTGAAAAGTTAAAGGAGCTTATCACAGTAAAGTAGCGTTTCTGATGTCAAATTGACGTAGAGATGTCTTGCATATAAACTAAGGATAGTTTTTAAGATCTTTTTTAGGAGTGGCTGAAAAATGGAAAGATTATCTTGGAATGAATATTTTATGGCACAAAGTGAATTACTTGCATTGAGGAGTACATGTACTAGGCTTGCTGTCGGTGCAACAATTGTCAGGGATAAAAGAATCATAGCAGGAGGCTACAATGGCAGTATTGCTGGTGGGGTGCACTGTATGGATGAAGGCTGTTACGTAATTGATCATCATTGTGTCCGCACGATTCATGCAGAAATGAATGCCATCCTGCAATGTGCTAAGTTTGGTGTGGCAACAGCCTCAGCAGACATTTATGTTACTCATTTTCCTTGCCTGCAATGCTGTAAGGCGATTGTACAGGCCGGTATTAAGACAGTATATTATGAACATGATTATAAAAACCACCCATATGCGATTGAGCTTTTTAAACAGGCAAAGGTACATGTTGAAAAGGTAGAAAAACAACAGGTTATTTTTGATAATAATAAAATGGAAAAGAAGCTATTTGTTGAGACGTTGTTAAATCAGCTGAAAGATAGCAGGGAGGACATGGAAGGGATTGAGGAATTAGAAAAGCAAGCAGAAGAGCTGTTTTCCATTATCCCTACAGAAACTTCTTCAGTATAAGGAAGAAGTTTCTCTTTAAATTTTATGAGCAGACAATATAATAACCTCCTTTTTTATGCAATAGCTTCGCTTCTGGCAACCCTCTCTGCCTTAACATTTTTCCTCCCTTTTGCGGCAATTTTTATCATGCTGGCCAGTTGGCTCATTACTGTAAAAAAATGGTCATATCCAGCTGTTTTATTGCTGTTATTCCTTTTTGTAGTCTTTTTTTATAGAGTCCAAATTGATCAAAAAACCAATGTTACCGGCTTAAATGAAACTCAATCAACGTTTTCGTTGACCATACAGGAAGTACCAAAAATAGATGGAGACAAGTGGACAGTTACTGCCGAAGACACTGGAACAGGTGAAAAACTTCTGCTCCATTATAAATTGCGTACACCTTCAGAAAAACAGCATATTTCCAAACAGCCCTTTCTTGGACAAACATGTACAATTACAGGGAAGCTGATAAAGCCTGCAGCAGCTGCCAATGAAGGTATGTTTGACTATAAAAGCTATTTGGCAGGGAAGTCCATCCATTGGCTGCTGGAAGTAGATAGACAAGGCTTTTCCTCGTGCGAACAATCAAATTTTCATCCACTATACTTTATTCTAATGCTAAGAGAGAAAGGCATCAGCTGGATTAACACTGTATTTACCGAACAAACTGCTCCAGTTGCGATTGCGTTATTGTTTGGAGACAGAGATTATATGGCTGGTGATATTCAGTCAGCATACCAAAAAATAGGGATAGTCCATTTGTTAGCCATTTCTGGGTCACATGTTATCCTTTTAATAGGGATGTCCTATTACGGCTTACTGCGAATAGGTGTCACGAGACAAAGGAGCATTACGATATTATTGATTTTTTTGCCTGCTTACACCATCCTGACAGGATTAAGTCCCTCTGTCATCAGAGCTGTTTCGACAGCCATGCTAGTGCTTATGCAAAAAAGGTGGCGGCGAACAGATTACTCCTCAATTGATTTATTAAGCATCGCTTTTGTTATTTATTTGTTTTTGAATCCGAGAATTGTCTATGACATTGGCTTTCAGCTGTCCTTTGTTGTCAGTCTGTTTTTATTGCTTAGCACCACTATCCTTAATCAAACAGAAAAAAAACCATGGAAAATGTATGTACTGACTGCCTATTTTTGTGAATTGTCTGTACTGCCTTTCCTGTTAAGTTATTTCCACGAGTTGCCTGTATTGTCCCTTCTCGCAAACCTTGTATATATCCCCTTTTATTCTGTGCTTCTTCCATACTGTATAATAGTGTTTCTTCTATCGATGCTTTTTGTAAATATGACCCCGCTGCTTCTTTATCCACTCGATAAACTTTGCTTGTTGTCTGACTGGCTTGCTTTAACAGCTGCAAAACTTCCGCATGTTACAATGATTTTTGGAAAGCCAGACAAGCTGGAGCTGCTTCTGTATATCCTGCTTATCCCGCTATTTTTCTACCTGTATGAGGCATTTCCTGATAAGAGAAAAAGCATATTTCTTATCCCGTTAAGCCTTCTTCTGTTTCAGCATGCAGGAAACATATGGAGCTCGTACGGAGAAGTTGTTTTTATTAATGTCGGGCAAGGTGACAGTGTGTTGATTCACGAGCCCTTTAACCAAGGAACATATCTTATTGATACAGGAGGCACAGTTACCTTTCAACAAGAGGAGTGGACGAAAAGAGACGATCGCTACGAGGTTGGTGAAGACACGCTAGTTCCTTACTTAAAAAGCAAAGGAATTTCAAAAATTGACAAACTAATTCTTACACATGGGGATTTGGATCATGTAGGCGGCAGTGTGGCAGTTATCAAGAATCTTCAAGTGAAGCAAATTCTTATGGCTAAAACTAATTTGAAACTAACTGAAGAGGAAGTGGAAATAGGTGAGCTTGCAAAAAAGAAAAATATTCCTGTCCTGTTTGTAGAAGCAGGAAATCACTGGACGAGTCGAGATGCAGGTTTTCAGATTCTTGCCCCAATAGCAGATGCTGATTATAGCAGTGGTGAAAATGATGGATCACTCGTCATTTCAGCCAGAATTGGAGGCTTGACTTGGCTGTTTCCTGGTGATATTGAAGAGATTGGGGAAGAAATGCTGCTTAATAAAAAAACAGATTTAAAGGCTGATATACTGAAGATTGCTCATCATGGAAGCAAAACCTCCACAACAGAAGACTTTCTTCACGCAGTAGATCCATCCGTTGCCATCATTTCAGCAGGCAAAAACAACAGCTACGGGCATCCGAATAAAGGGGTGCTTGAAAGATTGCATGCAAAAAACATAACGGTGTGGAGAACAGATGTGAATGGAACCATTTCTTTTAAATATTCACAAAAAAAAGGCACCTTTTTTTTGCAAATGCCATAAACTATATCAAAACCACAGGGAAAGTTCATCCGCATAATAGAGAATTCCTTTTTGAAATATCATACTTAAATTCCATGAATAATCTGCGGGTATCCTGGTTTGGTTTTTTTGTTTCACGAGTGTTTGTGCGAAAACGCTAATAACAGTGTACCGTAGCATATTAAGTATCCTAGGCCTTAATATGCTACGTTCATTATAGATTGAAAGCGGGTTACCTAATAAAGAAATGTAAATGCCTTCTTTGAAAAGCCACCACCAACGTTTTTCAAAGAGGGCTGGAGCTTTTCTATAAAATGGTTGCCCGCTTTCTAGTTTTTATCACTTGTCAAAATGGAAATGCTTCTTTACGATATAAGATAGACGAAAAATAGATGCTTGGCTTGCTGCCTTGCTCCCCTTGCCAGAGGGATATGAACGGAGAGAATAATGTTATGATGCAAGAAATTTGGAAAAAAATAAAAAGACAGGAATTTGCGCCCGTTTATTTGATGTATGGACAAGAGTCTTTTTTAATAAATGAAACAAAGCAGCTTTTAATTCAAACCGCATTAAATCCAGAAGAAGAGGACTTTAACTTATCGACGTATGATTTGGAGGAGGTCAGTATAGAGCTGGCAATTGAGGATGCTGAAACGATTCCGTTTTTTGGTGATAGAAAGGTTATCGTCCTGCAAAATCCATTTTTCCTGACAAGTGAGAAAACAAAATCAAAGGTGGAACATGATGTAAAGAGGCTAGAAGCATACTTAAACGAGCCTTCTCCCTATACGATAATTGTTTTTACAGGAAGCTATGAAAAGCTGGATGAACGGAAAAAAATCACAAAAGAAATGAAAAAGACTGCTGAAATTCTCGAAGCAAAGAAATTAAATGAACAAGAATTAAAAAATTGGATGAAGCAAAGGGCTTCCTACAATAAAGTAGAATTAGACAACGATGCACTCGATTCCCTTCTTAGTATTGCTGGAACAAATTTGTTTCTTCTGACAAGTGAAGTGGACAAAATGGCGCTTTATGTGCAGGATTCCAAACTCATTACGAAGGAAATTGTCGAGGAGCTGGCCGCTAAGTCGCTGGAACAGAACATTTTCGCTCTTGTTGAGAAAATAATTAACAAAAGAATTGATGAGGCATTAAGGATTTATTACGATCTATTAAAGCAAAATGAAGAGCCATTAAAAATGCTCGCAATCATCACAAATCAGTTTCGCCTTATTTATCAAGTAAAGGCACTTGCGAAAACAGGCTATGGACAGCAGCAAATCGCGTCTGTTTTAAAGGTCCATCCGTTTCGGGTGAAGCTTGCAGCAGGTCAGGCTAATCGGTTTACAGATGAGGAGCTGACACGGTGTATCAGCATGTTCGCTGAGGCTGATTACCAGATGAAAACAAGCGGAATGAACAAGACAATGATCATTGAAATGATTCTTTTTAAATTAGGACAAGCTAATAGAAACGTATAGAAAAAAACGCTGCCCTTTTGGCAGCGTTTTTTTTATGTACCAATTAAAAAGGCCACCAAATGAATGATAGCCTATTTTAATTAATTATGCATTGATCGCGTTTTTTCTCTTAGCTAGACGAGATTTCTTACGAGCAGCAGCATTTTTATGGATAAGACCTTTTGAAGCAGCCTTGTCTAAGTTGCTAGCAGCTACTACAAAGCTTTCGTTCGCAGCATTAGTATCTTCAGAAGCGATAGCAGCTTCTGCTTTTTTAACAGCAGTACGCATTGCTGATTTAACTGTAGTGTTTTGAGCGTTACGAGCGTTGCTAGTTTTTACGCGTTTAATAGCAGATTTAATGTTTGGCATTTACGTTCACCTCCTAAAAAGAAGCATCGAGAATCATATATAAACTCGATTTTTACATTCCTAAAAAACTTAAAGAACAAATGATATTTTATCAAACGGTTTGTAATAATGCAATACTCTCCTCTTAATTTGCCCCGTTAACAGGCATTTTTTTATTTAAATAAGCGAAAAAGCTGATTAAACTCTTTCTATGTGGTGAATTTTTTTGTCTCAGCAAGGAAAAGATAGAATATATCAATTATTCGTGGGAGGGGAATGTAGGATGAGTGAACAGCTGGATTTAAGCATGTATGCCGTCAGAACTGATTTGGCAATTGAAGCAAATGAATTGGCACTTAGCCAAAGAGCGCATATTCAAACAGAACCGAACCAATCTCAACTTGATGGGGTAATCATAAAGGAAAAAGAAGAGAATGGTATAAAAGTATCTTATGTCGAAGTAACAGATAAAGGTGAAGAACTTATCGGCAAGAAAAAAGGCAAGTATTTAACACTGGAAGTCATGGGCATACGCCAGCAGGACAGTAAGTTGCAGGCGGAGGTCGAAAAATTATTTGCCAAGGAATTCTCTCAATTTCTAGCATCGAATAATATTTCTGCAGATGCCTCCTGCCTAGTAGTAGGTTTAGGTAACTGGAATGTAACTCCAGATGCGCTTGGCCCGCAAGTTTGTGAAAACATTCTTGTGACAAGACATTTGTTTGAATTGCAGCCCCAAAATGTGGATAAAGGCTACAGACCAGTCAGTGCGTTATCACCAGGAGTTATGGGACTGACAGGAATTGAGACAAGTGACATTATTAAAGGCGTTGTGGAAAAAACAAACCCGGATTTTGTCATTGTAATTGATGCACTAGCATCAAGAAGCATTGATAGAGTTAATTCTACCATCCAAATTTCTGATACAGGTATTCATCCAGGTTCTGGTGTTGGCAATAAACGAAAAGAGTTAAGTAAAGAAACATTAGGTAGACCTGTAATTGCAATAGGTGTTCCAACAGTTGTTGATGCTGTTTCGATTACAAGCGATACAATCGATTATATTTTGAAGCATTTTGGAAAAGAATTGAAGGAAGGGGACAGGCCTTCTAGGGCTCTAGCTCCCGCCGGTTTAAGCTTTGGAGAAAAAAGAGTGCTGACAGAAGAGGATTTACCAGAAGAGCATCATCGAAAAACATTTTTAGGCATTATCGGCACACTGCCAGAGGAAGAAAAGCGCAAGCTTATTTTTGAAGTGCTTTCTCCAATTGGTCACAACTTAATGGTCACTCCAAAGGAAGTGGATGTTTTCATAGAGGATATGTCCAACCTGCTAGCTAATGGTCTGAATGCATCACTGCATGCTGCTATTAATCAGGATAATGTCGGATTTAATACACATTAATTTATACACCGTCAGAAAAAGAATCTAGCATTTTGAAAAAACAATAGTTCTATCTCTCCTAGCATTTACATAGTAATTAATAGACTTGCTAGGAGAGGTGAACATGAAACCATTACGAAAAAAAACAGACGTTTACATATTGAATGCCAATATCATGAATATCCTGCCCGTATTTTTTATGCTGTTTATTGTTATTTTTATTTTAGTGATAGCTGTTTCGGCCGTAAAGCAGGAAATAGACATGGGTGCAACCATCATGAAAGAATCACCTAGCGAGATAGAAGGGAGCTTCTTTTATTCTCTGCTCGGTTCTGAAAATCATTATTTTTTGTCTGCTCTATCAGAAGAACAGAAAGATTTAGATATAAGTCAATTGTTTATAAAGCTAGCAACAAATATTAATTTAGACGATCCAAGAAGCCTGCTTGGAAGAGAGCTTCCTGCCTTTTCTTTATATGACAGTGAAATACTCGTAGCAGGTGATGGAACAAACTATACGAATTTGCCTCTAGAATCAGCACCTCCACAGCCGTTTATCGAGGCTGGAAAAGAAGCGGCACTGCAGCGTACGGATGAAATAAAAAGACTGGAAGAAAAAGAGAAGACACAAACCGCAGCCGCTCCCACAACAGGCGATAAAAAAATTGTCTATTTGTATTTTTCCCATAATCGAGAATCCTTCCTGCCTTACCTTAAAGGTGTAAAGGACCCAAATCTTGCTCAACACTCGAAAATAAACATCACAAACCTAGGAGATGTCATGAAAGAGGAGCTGGAAATGAAGGGGATCGGCACAACTGTAGAAAAGAAGGATATTCAAAATCTGCTCAATAAAAAAGGGTGGAGCTACACCCAATCCTATCAAGGTTCAAGAGAAGTGGTAGCAGCAGCAATGTCTGATAATAGAGATTTAAGTTATTTTATTGATATCCATCGTGATTCTCAAAGACGAAAAAACACAACGACTACGATTGATGGCAAGGACTATGCAAAAATTGCCTTTGTGATTGGCGGAAATAACAAAAATTTCGAAAAGAATCAGCAGCTTGCCGAAGAATTGCATGGCATCCTAAAGAAGAAATACAAGTCCTTATCAAGAGGCGTTATCTTGAAAAAAGGGGCGTATACGAATGGGAAATTTAATCAGGACTTGTCAGAAAACAGTATATTGGTTGAAATTGGCGGTGTTGACAATACGTTTGCAGAGCTGAACAGAACGTCAAAAGCTTTGGCAGATGCTTTTAGTGAGTATTATTGGAAAGCAGAGAGTGTGAACGGTAACTAAAAAAATGGACAAGTAAGGAGGTGCTTAACAGATGAAGATGTTTACCTTGAAGGCACTAGGTATTGCCTTCTTGATGTTTGCTTGTGTGTTATTCGGAATGCAGCAGGCAAATGGAGGTATTTTAAAGATGAAGGGCTATGAAGATGAAAACTTCAGCAGTGCTTTAGCAATTAATAATGAGCAAGGCGGGTTGGAAGCCTCCATATTAGGCAGTGATGTTACAAGCCATGATTTGCAAAAAAAGAAAGAGCAAATGGAGGAAATGAAAACCTTTAATCTTCTTTCTGGTATAGGGAAGGGTGTCGCTGATGGCGTCTCCTCTCTTGCCCAAAAGGGTGTCGATTTGGTCAGCGGTGTCATAAATAAGGATAAAGATACAGGTAACCAGCCATGATTTAGGTTTACCTCTCTTTGGATAAAAGGAAAGCGGTGCTTATTCTTTCCGATAATTTCATTGAATCTTATCCATCACACTGCTATAATCAGAAATAGTGTATATGTGCGATTATTGTAGGAGTGAACTAGATGAACAGAGAAGAAATGCTTAATAGACAATCAAAAATCCGTAATTTTTCCATCATCGCTCATATTGATCATGGAAAATCTACATTAGCAGATAGAATATTAGAAAAGACAAATGCGTTGACAGCGCGCGAAATGAAAGACCAGCTTTTAGACTCAATGGATCTTGAAAGAGAACGTGGGATTACAATCAAGCTGAATTCCGTTCAGCTTAAATATAAAGCAAAAGACGGCGAAATTTATACACTGCACTTGATTGATACACCGGGACATGTCGACTTTACATATGAGGTTTCCCGAAGTCTGGCCGCTTGTGAAGGGGCAGTGCTTGTTGTGGATGCGGCTCAGGGTATTGAAGCGCAAACACTTGCGAATGTGTATTTGGCAATTGATAATGACTTGGAAATAGTTCCGGTTATTAATAAAATTGACTTACCGAGTGCTGATCCTGAGCGTGTTCGTAACGAAATTGAAGAGGTTATTGGTTTGGATGCTTCTGAGGCAGTTCTTGCTTCTGCAAAGGCTGGCATTGGAATTGAAGATATTTTAGAACAAGTGGTAGAAAAGGTTCCTGCTCCACAAGGAGATCCGGAAGCACCATTGAAAGCACTTATTTTTGACAGCCTTTATGATGCATACAGAGGTGTTGTCACATATATTCGTGTTGTTGAAGGTACAGTTAAAGCAGGCGATAAAATCAAAATGATGGCAACAGGCAAAGAGTTTGAAGTAATTGAGGTCGGCGTATTCACGCCAAAGGCTGTCAGTACAGATCAACTGTCTGTTGGTGATGTTGGTTACCTTACAGCTGCAATCAAAAATGTCGGCGATACAAGAGTCGGGGACACGATAACTAGCGCGAAAAACGGCGCAGTTGAAGCACTGCCAGGGTATCGTAAGTTAAACCCAATGGTATATTGCGGCTTATATCCAATTGATAGCTCGAAATTCAATGACCTTCGTGAAGCATTGGAAAAGCTTGAGCTTAATGATTCTGCTCTTCAATTTGAGCCGGAAACTTCTCAGGCATTAGGCTTTGGTTTCCGTTGTGGTTTCTTAGGACTGCTTCACATGGAAATCATCCAGGAAAGAATTGAACGAGAGTTTAAAATTGACTTAATTACAACAGCTCCGAGTGTTATTTATGATGTAATTATGACAGATGGAACAGAATTAAAGGTGGACAATCCATCAGCAATGCCTGACCCGCAAAAAATTGATCGTATTGAAGAGCCTTATGTGAAGGCGACAATGATGGCTCCGAATGAATATGTTGGGGCAATCATGGAGCTTTGCCAGTTGAAACGCGGCGTGTTTATTGATATGCAATATATGGATGAAACTCGTGTTAAAATTGTTTATGAAATTCCGCTGTCTGAAATTGTTTATGACTTCTTCGATCAGCTGAAATCTAATACAAGAGGGTACGCATCGTTTGACTATGAGCTTATTGGTTACAAAACGTCTACGCTCGTGAAAATGGATATCCTTCTAAACGCAGAAAAGGTCGATGCGTTAAGCTTTATCGTCCATAAGGATTTTGCTTATGAAAGAGGAAAACTCATCGTTGAAAAGCTGAAGGAACTAATTCCGCGTCAACAGTTTGAAGTGCCTATTCAAGCTGCTGTCGGTCAGAAAATCGTCGCACGTTCAACAATCAAGGCGATGCGTAAAAACGTATTGGCGAAGTGTTATGGCGGTGACATATCCCGTAAGCGTAAATTGCTAGAGAAGCAAAAAGAAGGTAAAAAACGAATGAAGCAAGTCGGATCTGTAGAAGTGCCGCAAGAGGCATTTATGGCTGTATTGCGCATGGATGATAACAATACGAAAAATTCATGATTTTAACAAAACGGGGTTAGGCTGCTGAAATAAAAGCAGCGCTAACCTCTTTTCTTATTTATTTGCAAAAAGAAAGGACCGTGACATATTGATTAAAGCAGCATATATCCATATCCCATTTTGTGAACATATATGTCATTACTGTGATTTTAATAAAGTATTTCTTAAGGGTCAGCCTGTGGACGAATATTTGGACGCCTTAGAAAAGGAAATCAAGCTGACAGCAGCTAAAAACCAACATACACTTTCTACCGTTTTTGTCGGAGGAGGAACGCCGACAAGCTTAAATGCCAAGCAGTTGGAGCGATTATGTGCAATTATTAGTGAAAATCTTGTTTTAGATAAAAATGCCGAATATACATTTGAAGCAAACCCTGGAGATTTGGCTCCAGATAAACTGAAGGCTCTATATGATGGTGGTGTCAATCGTTTAAGCTTTGGTGTGCAATCCTTTAATGATGAATTGCTGCAACGAATCGGAAGAACGCACCGGGCAAAGGATGTTTTCTCTTCTGTTGAAGCTGCGAACAGAATCGGATTTGACAACATTAGCATCGACTTAATGTACAGTCTGCCAGGACAAACAGTGGAAGATTTTGCGGCAACATTAAAGCAGGCCTTCACCTTAGATATTCAGCATTTTTCTGGATACTCGCTGATTATCGAGCCAAAAACGGTATTTTATAATCTTCTTCGTAAGGGCAAGCTTTTAACACCAGGTGAAGATGCTGAAGCAACGATGTACCGCCTCCTTATGGAGGAAATGGAGAAACATGGCTACAAACAGTATGAAATAAGCAATTTTGCCAAGGATGGTTATGAAAGCATTCATAATATTACCTATTGGAACAACGCAGAATACTATGGCTTCGGCGCAGGAGCCCATGGTTATGTTAACGGATATCGCCGTTCTAATTTTGGCCCATTAAAGAAATACATGGAGCCTCTTGCTGAAGGGAATCTGCCGTTACTTGACAATCATAAGGTTACTCGAACAGAACAAATGGAGGAAGAGCTGTTTTTAGGTTTAAGAAAAAACAGTGGTGTTAGCTTAAATTCCTTTAAAGATAAATATAATCAAGACATCGAGATACTATTTGCAGATGAACTGAAGGGGCTGTTGGAAAGAGGGTTGATTTCCATGGATGATGGAAATTTAAAGCTTACTTACGACGGACGTTTCCTAGGAAACGAAGTGTTCCAGTCATTCATTGGGATTCTTTAATACCTTCCTTGCAGACAAACAGAATAAGATAAAGAATTTCTTTATGAAATAAGAACCAAATTATTGACATAGTCCCCTTGTATTTGATAATTTATAAATAGAATTAGCACTCGGTGCTAATGAGTGCTAACAGAGGTGATGAATGTGTTAACAGATCGTCAATTATTGATACTGCAAGTGATTATTGATGATTTTATAGCATCTGCTCAGCCGGTTGGTTCTAGAAGCTTGTCGAAAAAGCCGGAAATATCCTTTAGCTCTGCCACTATCAGAAATGAAATGGCTGATTTGGAAGAATCTGGTTATTTAGAAAAGACTCATTCTTCATCTGGACGAATTCCGAGTGAAAAGGGCTATCGTTTTTATGTAGATCACTTATTATTTCCGCAAAAGCTTCGGAAAGAAGATGTGTTGACACTGAATTCCGTGTTTGCTGAAAAGATTTACGAATTGGAAAATATGGTCCAAAGGTCAGCGAAAATACTCTCAGAGTTAACAAACTATACGACAATTGTGTTGGGTCCTGCTGTTAAGGAAAACAAGCTGAAAAAAATTCAAATCGTCCCATTAAATGCTCAAACAGCGATAGCCATTATCGTGACAGATACAGGACATGTCGAAAATAAAATGTTCCATTTGCCGGAATCTACAGATGTAAATGACATTGAAAAGCTTGTGAATATCCTTAATGAAAGGCTTGCAGGAGTCTCAATCGAGAAGCTGCACAACAAAATATATAAGGAAGTTGCTTCCTTATTAAAACTTCATATTAATCATTATGATTTATTTTTGAATTCTATCTATGATGCTGTTAAAATCGATACACATGAGAAGCTTTTCTTTGGCGGCAAAACAAATATGCTAAGCCAGCCTGAATTTCATGATGTCAATAAGATTAGAGATTTGCTGACCATGATTGAAAAAGAAGAAGGCATCCATGATTTGATTCGTAATAATTCAACAGATATCAGCATTAAAATCGGTACGGAAAACAATGTTTCGGCGATGGAAAACTGCAGCGTCATTTCTGCTTCCTATTCATTAGGAAAAAAACAGCTTGGCTCCATTGCAATATTGGGACCTACGAGGATGGAATACTCCAGGGTTGTCAGTCTGCTAAACTTGATGACACATGATTTGACAAAAGTGCTGACAAGGCTGTATCAAAATTAACATCAAAGGATATAGTTAATAAATAGTTGTCCCTTAAAACAAAGATAGTTTTGAATGTTGGCAGGGACAAGATTTTTTTAAAAAAATGATAGTTTCTGGAAGCATTATATAGGCTGATTATGTATAATAGTTCACTGTGAAGACTATTTATGACAAATAATTCATTTAAGGGAGGTGAATATGTTGGCAGAAGATAAAACAACGATGAATGAAGAGCTACAAGAGGAAGTCGCAGCTGAAGAAAAGACAGAAGCGGTCTTTGAAGAAGTGAAGCAAGAGGAAACGACTGCTGAAGCTGAAGAAGGAGCGGACTCACTTGATAAGGATCTTCAGGCAGCAAATGCTAAAATTGCTGAACTTGAGGCAAAAATTGAAAGTGAATCAAATCGCTATTTGCGTCTTCAAGCAGATTTTGACAATTCCCGCCGCAGGGCAAAGCTTGATTTAGAAGCGGCGCAAACATATAGAGCACAAAGCATCGTTATGGATTTGCTACCAGCAATCGATAACTTTGAAAGAGCTATGAAGGTCGAAGCGACAGAAGAACAAGCAAAAAGCTTATACACTGGTATGGAAATGGTATACAGAGGATTGTTGGATGCACTTGAAAAAGAGGGTGTTCAAGTAATCGAGTCTGTCGGAACTGAATTTGATCCACATCTACATCAAGCAGTAATGCAGGTAGAAGTGGAAGGTACAGAACCTAATATTGTAGTAGAAGAGTTCCAAAAAGGCTACAAATTAAAAGACAGAGTTATCAGACCAGCCATGGTAAAGGTTAGTCAGTAAGGTCTACATATTTAAAAATTGGAGGGGATTTTTCCATGAGTAAAATTATTGGAATCGATTTAGGTACAACAAACTCATGTGTTGCTGTATTGGAAGGTGGAGAACCAAAAGTTATTCCAAATCCAGAAGGTAACCGCACAGCTCCATCTGTAGTTGCATTTAAAAATGGAGAGCGTCAAGTTGGGGAAGTGGCAAAACGCCAATCTATTACAAACCCAAACACAATCATGTCTATCAAACGTCATATGGGTACAGACTACAAAGTTGAGGTTGAAGGCAAAAACTACTCTCCTCAAGAGGTTTCTGCTATTATCCTTCAATATTTGAAAGGTTATGCAGAAGAATATCTTGGCGAAACAGTAACAAAAGCTGTTATTACAGTTCCTGCTTATTTCAATGATGCAGAACGCCAAGCTACTAAGGATGCAGGTAAAATTGCTGGTCTAGAAGTAGAGCGTATCATCAATGAGCCAACTGCAGCAGCTCTTGCATATGGACTTGATAAAACAGAAGAAGATCAAACAATTTTAGTATATGACCTTGGAGGCGGTACTTTCGACGTTTCCATCCTTGAATTAGGTGATGGTGTATTTGAAGTTAAGTCAACTGCTGGTGACAACCGTCTAGGTGGAGACGACTTCGACCAAGTAATCATTGATTACTTAGTAGATCAATTCAAAAAAGAAAACGGTATTGACTTAAGCAAGGATAAAATGGCTCTTCAACGTCTTAAAGATGCTGCTGAAAAAGCGAAAAAAGACTTGTCTGGTGTAGCTTCTACACAAATTTCGCTTCCATTTATCACTGCAGGCGAAGCTGGTCCGCTTCACTTAGAAGTAACGCTATCTCGTGCTAAATTTGAAGAAATTTCTGCTGATTTAGTTGAACGTACAATGGGACCTACTCGCCAAGCATTAAAAGATGCTGGTTTAAGCGCTTCTGAAATTGATAAAGTAATTCTTGTTGGTGGTTCTACTCGTATACCTGCTGTCCAAGAAGCAATCAAAAAAGAAACAGGTAAAGAGCCTCATAAAGGTGTTAACCCTGACGAAGTAGTAGCAATGGGTGCAGCTATCCAAGGTGGAGTTATCACTGGTGACGTTAAAGACGTTGTTCTTCTTGACGTAACACCATTATCATTGGGAATTGAAACAATGGGCGGAGTGTTCACTAAGCTTATTGACCGTAACACAACAATCCCAACATCTAAGTCTCAGGTGTTCTCAACTGCTGCTGACAGCCAAACGGCTGTTGACATCCATGTGCTTCAAGGGGAGCGCCAAATGGCTGCTGATAACAAAACATTAGGCAGATTCCAATTGGCAGATATTCCGCCAGCACCACGTGGAATTCCACAAATCGAAGTAAGCTTTGATATCGATAAAAACGGTATTGTGAATGTACGTGCAAAAGATTTGGGTACAAATAAAGAGCAAACAATCACAATTAAATCTTCAACAGGTTTATCTGACGAAGAGATCGACAAAATGGTTAGAGAAGCAGAAGAAAACGCGGAAGCTGATAAAAAGCGCAAAGAGGAAGTTGAATTGCGCAATGAAGCAGATCAATTAGTGTTCACTACAGAAAAAACACTAAAAGATTTGGAAGGCAAAGTGGATGAAGGCGAAGTAGCAAAAGCTAATGAAGCAAAAGATGCGCTTAAAGAAGCGATCGAGAAAAACGAATTAGAAGAAATTCGTGCGAAAAAAGATGCGCTACAAGAAATCGTTCAAAATCTTTCTGCAAAGCTTTATGAAGAAGCAGCTAAACAAGCTCAAGCAGCACAAGGTGCTGAAGGGCAATCAGCTGGCAAAGATGATGATGCAGTAGATGCAGAGTTTGAAGAAGTAAAAGACGACAAATAAGCACATGCAAAACAAAAAAGTCAAAGTCAGGTAATCCTTGGCTTTGGCTTTTCTTTATAATGGCTAAAGAAACGTTCGTATTTTATAAAAAAAGAGCAGGCTTTTTCTAAGTCGTTAAGAATAAACTATTGTACATTAGAAATGCAAAATGTTACAATATCATCTATGTGAAAAGAATCGGGGAGTGGCAATTATAAATGGATAAGCGAGATTACTATGAAGTCCTTGGCGTTGCGAAAACAGCTTCCAAGGATGAAATAAAAAAGGCATATCGTAAACTGTCAAAAATGTATCATCCTGATATCAATAAAGAAGCTGATGCAGACGAAAAGTTCAAAGAAGTAAAAGAAGCATACGAAGTGCTCAGTGATGAGCAAAAACGTGCCCAATATGACCAATTTGGACACACAGATCCTAACCAAGGCTTTGGTGGTGGAGCTGGTGATTTCGGTGGCTTTGGATTTGAAGATATATTCAGCAGTTTCTTTGGCGGCGGCGGCGGTGGACGCAGACGTGATCCGAATGCGCCAAGACAAGGAGCAGATCTGCAATATACAATGACACTTTCCTTTGAGGAAGCAGCATTTGGAAAAGAAACAGAGATTGAAATTCCTCGTGAGGAAACTTGTGAAACATGCAGCGGCTCAGGTGCAAAGCCTGGAACGAAACCTGTTACGTGTAAGCATTGCAGCGGAACAGGCCAATTAAATGTAGAGCAAAACACGCCATTTGGGAAAATTGTCAACAGAAGAACGTGTCAGCACTGTAATGGTACTGGGAAAGAAATTAAACATAAATGTGGCACTTGCGGCGGCACAGGTAAAGTGAAGAAACGCCGTAAAATTAAAGTGAAAATTCCTGCTGGTATTGATGATGGGCAACAATTGCGCGTCAGCGGCCAAGGGGAGCCTGGTGTTAATGGCGGTCCTGCTGGGGATTTATATGTCGTATTCCATGTAAGGACACATGAATTCTTCGAGCGTGACGGTGAGGATGTTTACTGTGAAATGCCTATTACCTTTGTGCAGGCTGCACTAGGTGATGAAGTGGAAGTGCCGACATTGCATGGCAAGGTTAAACTTAAGGTGCCTGCAGGAACACAGACAGGAACGAAATTCCGTCTGAAAGGAAAAGGTATCTCCAATGTACGTGGCTACGGTATCGGTGACCAGCATGTCATTGTACGCTTAATTACACCGACTAAGCTGTCAGATAAACAAAAGCAATTGCTGCAGGAATTTGCAGAGCTAACTGGAAATGCCCCTCAAGGGGAAGAGGAAGAAAGCTTTTTCTCAAAAGTAAAAAGAGCCTTTAAGGGTGAATAAAGATTGATTGGAGTTGGTAGAAAATGAAATGGTCTGAAATCACAATTCATACAACAAATGAAGCGATTGAACCTATTTCGAACATTTTGCACGAAGCAGGTGCTAGCGGGGTGGTAATTGAGGATCCCTTCGAATTGATAAAAGAAAGAGAAGACCGTTTTGGCGAAATCTACCAACTCAATCCTGACGATTACCCACAAGAGGGAGTTTTGGTTAAAGCATATCTGCCTATCAATAGCTTTTTAGGTGAAACGGTAGAGGAAATTAAAGAAGCCATCAATAATTTAATTTTATTTAATATCGATATTGGGTTAAATAAAGTGACAATTATGGAAGTGAATGAAGAAGAGTGGGCTACGGCATGGAAGAAATATTATCATCCTGTCAAGATTTCAGAGAAGTTCACCATTGTACCGACTTGGGAAGAATATACACCAGTGAACAGTGATGAATTAATTATTGAACTGGATCCTGGGATGGCGTTTGGGACAGGAACACATCCAACAACAGTATTATGTATCCAAGCTTTGGAAAGAATAGTGAAAAAAGGGGATACAGTTATTGATGTTGGTACAGGTTCTGGAGTGCTAAGCATTGCAGCCTCCATGCTCCAAGCAAAATCAGTGCATGCTCTTGATTTGGATGAGGTTGCTGTTCAATCAGCTAAGCTAAATCTGAAGCTAAACAAGGTGCATGAAACAGCTACAGTTCAGCAAAATAATTTACTTGATGGAATAACGCAAGAGTCAGATGTGATTGTTGCTAACATTCTTGCAGAGGTAATTGTCCGCTTCACAGATGATGTTTACCGTTTGTTAAAAGAGGATGGCTATTTTATTGCTTCAGGTATCATTCTTCAGAAAAAAGAAGAAGTAAAGGCTGCCATCATTGCTTCAGGACTTGAAATTGTTGAAACAGTCCAAATGGAAGATTGGATTAGCATCACAGCGAAAAAAGGAAAGTAAACCTAAAAAGAAGTTTGTTCGTAATACTGCAAACTTCTTTTAGTATGCTTATAAGGCTTTTTCTTCCAAAGCAGGAATTCCTTGATTTTATGTAAAGGCAGGTTTTAAGCAGTGCAACGTTATTTCGCGGAAAATTTAGGGGACACATTCCTTATAAAAGAAGATGACTTTCATCATATTACAAGAGTTATGCGCATGAAGCTTGGCGATGAAATATATTGTGTCAATTCTAATCAGCAAACTGCTCGCTGTTCTATTGAAAATATTACCGAAAACGAAATCGAAGCAAAAGTGGTACAATGGGTAGACGGAGACATGGAGCTACCGGTCACTGTAACAATAGTAAGCGGCCTGCCAAAAGGGGATAAGCTGGAATGGATTATCCAAAAAGGCACAGAACTAGGTGCGCATGAGTTTATCCCTTTTATTGCATCTCGCTCGATTGTAAAATGGGACGCAAAAAAGTCCGATAAAAAGATCAGCCGCTGGAATAAAATTGCTAAGGAAGCGGCAGAGCAGTCGCATCGCGCAGTTTTACCGAATGTTTCCACACCAGTTTCAGTGAAGGAGCTTATAAAAAAAGCTGCAGAATATGACGTCAAAATCGTCGCGTACGAAGAAGAGGCTAAGCTAGGGGAAACCGCTAATCTTGCAAAGGCGCTTTCTTCCTTGAACAAGGGAAAAACGCTGCTTGCAGTATTCGGACCTGAAGGCGGCCTAACTGATTCAGAGGTTGAGCTCCTGATGGAAAACGGCTTTATAGCATGTGGACTCGGACCAAGAATTTTAAGAACGGAAACAGCACCATTATACTTACTTTCGGCTGTTTCCTATCATTTTGAACTATTGAATAGATGAGGTGAACAATATGCCAACAGTTGCTTTTCACACATTAGGTTGTAAAGTAAATCATTATGAAACAGAGGCTATATGGCAATTATTTAAAGAACAAGGATACGATAGAGTAGAGTATGAAAACATGTCAGATGTTTATGTCATCAATACATGTACAGTTACAAATACAGGGGATAAAAAAAGCCGTCAGGTTATAAGAAGAGCAGTTCGAAAAAATCCTGATGCTGTTATTTGTGTTACTGGGTGTTATGCACAAACATCACCAGCTGAGATTATGGCAATACCTGGTGTCGACATTGTAGTAGGAACACAGGATCGTGTGAAAATGCTTGATTATATCACACAATTTAAAGAAGAACGTCAGCCGATTAACGCAGTTGGTAATATCATGAAAAACAGAGTCTACGAGGAATTAGACGTTCCCGCATTTACTGACAGAACGAGAGCTTCCTTGAAAATCCAAGAAGGCTGTAACAACTTCTGCACATTCTGTATTATTCCATGGGCTCGAGGTTTAATGCGGTCAAGAGATCCGAAAGAAGTAATCAGACAAGCGCAACAGCTAGTTCATGCAGGCTATAAGGAGATCGTTCTTACAGGTATCCATACAGGCGGATACGGGGAAGATATGAAAGATTATAATCTTGCCAGACTACTTCGCGATTTGGAATCTCAAGTAAAAGGACTGAAAAGACTTCGTATTTCTTCCATTGAAGCGAGCCAAATTACAGACGAAGTAATTGAAGTATTAAATGATTCGAAAATAATTGTTAACCATCTTCATATCCCGATTCAATCAGGTTCAGATACTGTATTGAAAAGGATGAGAAGAAAGTATACGATGGAATTCTTTGCTGAGAGAATTACCCGCTTAAAAGAGGCACTTCCAGGACTTGCTGTTACTTCTGACGTCATTGTCGGCTTCCCAGGTGAGACAGAGGAAGAGTTTATGGAAACATACAACTTCATAAAAGAGCATAAATTCTCTGAACTTCATGTTTTCCCATATTCAAAGAGAACAGGAACGCCAGCTGCAAGAATGGATGACCAGATTGACGAAGAGGTGAAGAACGAGCGTGTACATCGCCTTATCGCTTTGTCTGACCAGCTTGCAAAAGAATATGCCTCTAATTATGAAGGAGAGGTTGTCGAAGTGATTCCGGAAGAGAAGTATAAGGAATCTGACGGTGACGATTTGTATGTTGGCTATACAGATAACTATCTAAAAGTCGTATTCCCAGCAACAGAAAGCATGGTTGGCCAAATTGTAAAAGTGAAAATTACAAAAGCAGGATATCCTGTTAACGAAGGTCAATTTGTACGTGCTTTGGAAGAATATACAGAAACCGAAAAAGCTATTGTATAATAGAATAGCAGGCAGTTTTTAATGGAAAAGCATCAGAATTGATGCTTTTCCATATCCCTTTGTAAGACAAAGATCTATACATACTATTGTTAAAAGGAGCCATTAAAATATGAGCAGCCAAATTGCAAAAATGATTGATCACACATTATTGAAAGCAGATGCAACAAAAGAACAGGTTAAAACATTATGTGAGGAAGCAAAAGAATATAGCTTTGCTTCTGTATGTGTAAACCCAACATGGGTGCAATATGCAAGTGAACTTTTAGCAGGTACAGAAGTGAAAGTTTGTACGGTTATTGGATTCCCATTAGGTGCGACTACTTCTGCTACGAAGGCTTTTGAAACAGCTAACGCGATCGAAAATGGTGCGACAGAAGTCGATATGGTTATCAACATCGGTGCATTAAAAGACAAGAACTTTGATCTTGTGAAGGAAGATATTAAAGCAGTAGTTGATGCAGCAAAAGGCAAAGCACTTACAAAGGTAATTATTGAAACTAGTTTGCTTACAGATGAAGAGAAAGAAAAAGCATGTGTCTTGGCAGTTGAAGCAGGTACAGACTTCGTGAAAACGTCTACTGGCTTTTCAACAGGAGGCGCAACAGTAGAAGATATTGCGCTTATGAGAAAGACAGTCGGGCCAGAAATTGGCGTTAAAGCATCTGGCGGCGTTAGAAGCAGTGAAGATACAGAAAAGATGATTGAAGCAGGAGCTACTCGTATTGGTGCAAGCTCAGGCGTTGCAATTGTCAACGGACTTACAAGCAATAGTGACTATTAAACAAAATAGGATGGCTACCTAAGACAGGTAGCCATCTTTTTTTATTTATGAAGCCTCATAATCCACCTGCCAAACTGTTCTGCAAATGGAAGGACAATAATGGAGGAAAGAACATTAAATAAGAGGCTCGCATGTGCAAGCTGTACGTCTTTGGCGCTTGTCATAAATTCTACAGCATCCTTCAATTGGCCGATAAATGGGTAGAACAGTACCGCACCGCCTATATTGAGCCATATATGGGCGTAGGCACATAGCTTGGCCTCTTTGTCAGCACCAATTGAAGCCAGATAGGATGTAATGCATGTGCCGATATTAGAGCCAAGCATAATGGCAATACCAGCCTCGATGGACAGCATATCTGCAGTCAAAAAACCCATGATAATGCCAATTGTGGCGGTGCTTGATTGGATTAACGCTGTAATCAGGATGCCGAGTGATAAAGCCCAAAAAATATGATTAGACAAATGGGCGAGGAAGGTCTGCATAAGAGGGTTTTCCTGAATAATCCCGGCAAAGTATTTAAATCCTTTCATTGCTGTAAAAACAATCGATATACCAAGTAATACAAAGCCAATACTTCTTAGCTTATATTTGTTGATGAGGATGCCAAGTGCGCCAGCAGCTGCTAACGGAAGTAAATAGTCACTTATATCATAGGTGATGAACTCTGTTGTAAAGGTTGTCCCGATATTTGTTCCAAGAATAATTCCGATTGACTGGGGAAATGTCAGTACTCGTGCTGCGATTAAGCCGATTGTCAGCACCATAACAGCAGAGCTGCTTTGCAGGACTGCTGTTATGACAATGGCAGCAATCATCCCCTTCCAAGGCTTGTTCGTCAGTTTTTCCAGCAAGGCTTTAAACGAATGGGAAGACAGATTGAAAAGTCCAGTTCGAAGCATTGTCATACCGTAAATAAACAGCAGGATTAACAAAATAAAAAGTCCAATATACAGCATATATGTTCACTCCTTCAAAAAAATATATGAAAAAAGAGGATAGGACATGCTAAAAATGAAAAATGATAGAGATATACAAGATTTAAAGTTGTATTTTGTGGTAATATATAAGTGTGAGAATGGACAATGAGGGATACTTGTTTAGAAATCACAAAAAAAAATCAAAACAATTTTCGGTACAGGGCTAAATACAGTTGACCTTGCTTCCTTGATATATTATAATGTCAAGGTACATGGTATCCATGAGATGTTAGTGTGTTGTGTTTCGGAGGGAGGGAAAGAGAATGTCTAAAACCGTCGTTCGTAAAAACGAATCGCTTGAAGATGCTCTTCGTCGCTTCAAACGTTCAGTATCAAAAACTGGTACTTTGCAGGAAGCTAGAAAGCGCGAATTCTATGAAAAGCCTAGTGTTAAACGTAAGAAGAAATCAGAAGCAGCAAGAAAACGTAAGTTCTAAGAGAGGGTGTATTAATTGAGTCTTCTCGAACGCTTAAACAATGATATGAAGCAAGCGATGAAAAACAAAGATAAAGATAAACTCACTAATATCAGAATGTTAAAAGCTGCCATTCAAAATGAAAGCATTAAGATTGGCGGAGATCTTTCTGAAGAGGATGAGTTAACTGTCCTTTCTCGCGAAGTGAAACAACGCAAGGACTCCCTCCATGAGTTTGAAAAAGCAGGTCGCCAAGATCTTGTTGACAAAGTACGTGCGGAGTTAAAGCATGTTGAAATATATATGCCTGACCAGCTTTCAGAAGAGGAGTTATCAGCTATCGTTACTTCGGTAATTGCAGAAACTGGTGCTTCTTCAAAGAAAGATATGGGAAAAGTGATGGCTGCTTTAATGCCAAAGGTTAAAGGTAAAGCAGATGGTTCACTAGTAAATAAACTTGTACAACAACACCTTTCATAAATTGATTAAGTTTTAAAGGCTGCAGTCCTAGACTGCAGCCTTTTAACATTTTATTTTTAAAAAAAGATGTCAATAATATTAAAATAAATGAAACCTTTTCAAACTTGATTCGTATATGTACTATAACCAAACGAACAGGAAAGGAGGAGAACCTTGATTAGGAAAAAAATATTGTTATTGCCTTTTCTTTTCAGTATTTTATTATCCTTTTTTCCTGCAGTCAGTTATGCTAACGACCAGCAATTAGTCTATATCGTGCCAATAAAGGATACAGTGGAAATGGGCTTGAGTGAATTTATAAACAGAGCCGTAGAAACCGCCGAAGAGAAACAGGCAGATGTTATCGTTTTTGAAATGGACACACCTGGTGGATCAGTAGATGCGGCAGTTTCAATTGGGAAAATAATTTCTGGCACAAGCTTGAAAACAGTCACTTACATTAATCAGGATGCAATCTCGGCAGGTTCCTTCATTGCTTTGAACACAGATGAAATCTATATGGATGGAAGAGGCAGGTTTGGTGCAGCGGGTGTCATAGATAGTCAGGGCAATACTGCTGGCGAAAAAGCCCAGTCATATTGGCTGTCTGCGATGAGAGGGGCGGCTGAAAAAAGCGGGAAAAATCCCCTTTATGCCATGGCGATGGCAGATAAATCAATTGCCATACCAGAGCTTGGCGATGATGAGGATAAGTTTCTTACGTTGACCGCCGCTGAAAGTATTGAGGTTGAATATTCAAACGGCACGGTCAGTAGTTTAGATGATTTGCTCAAGACTATCGGTATGGAGGATGCATCAGTAGAAAGAATGGATGAAAGCTTCGCTGATAAGGTGGCTCGATTTGTGACAAATCCAATTATCATTCCTATTCTTTTAACAATAGGAGCTCTTGGATTAATCTTCGAACTGTTTTCGTCAGGCTTTGGGATTGCGGGCTTTGTTGGAATTTCCTCTCTGCTTTTGTTCTTTTATGGTCATCTTGTTTCAGGGCTGGCAGGGTATGAATCCATTATCCTATTTGTAGCAGGAATAGTCCTTGTTTTCCTTGAATTTTTTATAGTCGGCGGGATAGCCGGGATTTTGGGCATAGCTGCAATTATCGGCAGCGTCTTTCTCGCTGGTGGCAATGTTTATCATATTGCCCTAAGTGTTCTTATTGCGGTAGCCGTATCGATTATCGCCACTATTCTTTTAGTAAAGGTGTTTGGTAGAAAAATGAAATTCTTCAAAAAAATTGTGCTGAGAGACTCTACTAGTACGGAAGAAGGATATGTTTCCAATAAAACAAGAAATGACCTTGTTGGAAAGACCGGGGTTACGATGACGGCATTACGCCCTTCAGGAACGGTCCTAATTGGAGACGAACGGATTGATGTGGTCAGTGAAGGTAATTTTGTTGGCAAGGATGTTAAAGTCAGTATTGTAAAAGCAGAAGGTTCAAGAATTGTTGTAAGAGAATTGACAGACATTGATCTGCATAAGGAGGATAAATAATGGAAGTATTGAGCGCAACGGCAATCTTTTGGATTGCAGTCATAATTATAGGGGTTATTCTACTTGGAATCCTCCTGACATTCGTACCTGTTATGCTGTGGATTTCTGCATTAGCAGCAGGCGTAAGAATCAGCATTTTCACATTGGTTGGTATGAGATTGAGAAGGGTTATCCCAAGTCGTGTTGTTAACCCACTGATCAAGGCACATAAAGCTGGTATAAATGCAACAATTAATCAGCTGGAAAGTCACTACCTTGCTGGGGGTAATGTCGACAGAGTTGTTAATGCATTAATTGCAGCACACAGGGCGAATATTGAATTGTCCTTTGAACGCTGTGCTGCCATTGACTTGGCTGGCCGTGATGTTCTTGAAGCAGTACAAATGAGCGTTAACCCGAAAGTAATTGAAACACCGTTTATTGCTGGTGTGGCAATGGATGGTATTGAAGTAAAAGCAAAAGCAAGAATAACAGTTCGTGCTAATATTGAACGCCTTGTTGGGGGAGCCGGAGAAGAGACGGTTGTAGCCCGTGTTGGTGAAGGGATTGTCTCAACTATTGGTTCGTCAACCAACCATAAAAAAGTTCTCGAAAATCCAGATATGATCTCCCAGACTGTTCTGTCAAAGGGATTGGATGCAGGTACTGCATTTGAAATCTTGTCCATCGATATTGCGGACGTTGATATAGGCAAAAACATTGGTGCAGAACTACAGACAGAACAGGCAGAGGCAGACAAGAAGATTGCTCAGGCAAAAGCAGAGGAACGCCGAGCAATGGCTGTGGCTCAAGAACAAGAGATGAAAGCAAAAGTCCAAGAAATGCGTGCGAAAGTTGTTGAAGCAGAGGCTGAAGTACCTATGGCGATGTCTGATGCACTTCGTTCTGGAAATATTGGTGTAATGGATTATATGAATTTGCAGAACATTACAGCTGATACGGAAATGAGAGGATCCATCGGCAAGCTTAATAGCGACAATAAAGATGAGGATAGTAAAAAGTAAGGCAAGTGAAGGGAGCAGTCTCTCTTGGAATATATTTCAATCATTGTTATAGTAGTAGGCTTCCTGTTTTCCTTGTTCCAAAAAAAAGCGCAGGAGGAAAACAACAAAAAAGGTCAGAAGAAGCCACCGCCTGTTAAACCGGATTTCACCAAGCAGGTATTAAGAAAAATGGAGCAGGCCTTTGAAGCGCCTGTGAAAAAAGAAACAGTGTCCACAAGAGTTAATGAGCTTAATGAACTAGAGGCACTGAAAAAAGAACGGGATGCCCTCAAGCAGAAGCTAAAGCGGATGGAGGCAGCTTCTGTAAGGCGTGTAAAGGCCGAACAGAAGGCGGAGCCTAAATTAGGCGATAAAGGTCTGCTTGAAGGTCACTCCTTGGCTGAGGCGGTTATATTTGCAGAGATAATCGGTGCCCCGAGAGCAAAGCGTCCCCATCCAGCTACACGTAAAAAGCAAGGTATTAAACAGTAAGGGGAAATTCAGCATCATAGGTGAATTTTTCCTGAAAAATAGGTGCTAGAACCCCCTTTTGTCTCATACATATGAGATGAAAGGGGGTTCTTTTTTTATGGCTAAAAAATGGGGAAATACGTTACGGAGCTGGATGATCAAAAACTTAGAGCTTCCTCAAGATGTCATGATGGACTTACCCAGGATCACAATGATTGGCCAAATCCATATATATATTGAGAACCACCGTGGGCTGCTGACTTTCTCAGACAAGGAACTAAGGCTGCTCTTGAAACAGGGCCAGCTTTTAATAAAAGGTAAGGGATTTGTCATCAAGACGATACTGCCAGAAGAAATATTGCTGGAGGGGAAAATTGATCAGGTGATGTACATAAACGAATAATATGGGAGGAAGCTATGAAAAATCATTGGATAGAATTTTTTACTGGGATTGTTACAGTTAAAGCGACGGGAAAGGGCTTAGAGCGTTTCTTGAATAATCTACTAAGAAAAAAGGTAGCTGTGTGGAGTGTTAAAAAGCATGGACCACATTCTATTACCTTCCAAATGGGGCTTAAAAGCATAAGTAAGTTTAGAGAGGTCGTAAGAGGAAGCGGAATAAAAATAGAGTTTCAGCGTGGTGCTGGAGCTCCCTTTCTTTATAAAAGAATCTTGAAAAACAGCGGCTTTGCATTAGGCGTATTTTTGTTTTTTGGACTAATTCTAACCCTTTCCAACATGGTATGGGGGATTGAAATAAAGGGCGCTAATCCGGCAACAGAGTATCAGATACGCAAGCAGCTAGATAAGATGGATATAAAAATTGGCGAGTTTCAATTTTTTTCAAAAGAATTGGACGAGATACAAGCAGGACTTACCAATAATATTGACGCGATTACGTGGATTGGTGTGGAATTAAAAGGGACAACTTATCATTTTCAAGTAGTGGAGAAAAATGAGCCGGAAAAAATGGAAGAGGAAAAGCCGCAAAATTTAATTGCAGCTAAAAAAGCGACAATCGTGGACTATTTCATCGAGGAAGGCGATCAAGTCTTTACTATCCATGATGTGGTAAAAAAAGGTCAGCTATTAGTAACAGGCATATATGGGAAAGATAAAAACACAAAAACTGTTTCAGCCAGAGGAGAAATCTGGGGAGAAACATGGTATAACTCCAAAGTTACAATTCCTTTAGATAGCACGTTTCAAGTGTTTAATGGCAATGAAAAGCAAAAGCATTATTTGAAGCTTTTCGGCTACGAAATTCCTGTTTGGGGATTTGGAAAGGTAGAGTATAAAGAATACGAAAAAGAGGAAAACGAAAAAAATGTAAAGTTTCTTAAATGGGAATTACCACTAAAGGTTACAAACAAGACATACAGGGAAAAAGAAGAAGTGACCAGAAGCTATACAGAGGAGGAAGCCATTAAAGCTGGTAAGGAAAAAGCGCGGAAGGATATTCAACAAAAAATCGGGGAAGATGGCAAAATTAAAAAAGAAAAAATTTTGCGACAATCGGTAAAGAATGGTAAAGTAATACTAAATATAGATTTTACAACAATTGAAAATATTGCAGAAGTACAACCTATAACTCAAGGAGACTTGGAATGACAGAAGATTTGAAGACAATGAATGTAAAATTAAATGGCCCAGAAGAGGCAGTAGCTTTGCTTGGAAACGGAGACCGCAATCTTGAAATTTTAGAAAAAGAGCTTGATTGCCAAATCGTAACAAGAGGCGAAACTTTGCATGTTTCCTCCACAAATCCAGACAGTATTGAACTGGTAGGGGAAATTGTTGAAAAAATTTTGCAGGTGATAAGGAAAGGGATTTCTGTAAGCCAGCGTGATGTCAGCTATGCGATTGAAATGGCCAGAAAAGGAACCTTAGAGTATTTTGGGGCACTTTATGATGAAGAGATTGCCAAGACAATCAAAGGAAAGTCCATTAGGGTCAAGACAATCGGCCAAAGCGAATATATCCGATCCATTAAAAAAAATGATTTGATTTTTGGAATTGGACCAGCAGGTACTGGTAAAACGTATTTAGCTGTTGTAATGGCAGTTAGTGCATTGAAAAGTGGAAAGGTAAACAGGATTATCTTGACAAGGCCGGCTGTTGAAGCTGGAGAAAGCCTCGGCTTTTTGCCTGGTGATCTAAAGGAAAAGGTAGACCCTTATCTGCGCCCGCTATATGATGCCCTTCACGATGTTCTTGGGATGGAGCATACGCAGCGTTTGATTGAAAGAAATACGATTGAAATCGCACCACTTGCTTATATGCGCGGACGTACCTTGGATGATGCTTTTGTTATCCTAGACGAAGCGCAAAACACAACACAAGCACAAATGAAAATGTTTTTAACAAGGCTTGGATACGGCTCTAAAATGGTGATTACAGGTGACAGAACACAAATAGACCTTCCAAAGGGTGTAAAGTCTGGGCTGGTTGCAGCAGAGCATATCCTTAAAAATGTTTCCGGTATTTCCTTCAGCTACTTATCGGAAACGGATGTTGTAAGGCACCCGCTAGTAGGAAAAATTATAAAAGCATATGACGTGATTGAAAGCTGATAAAAAGGGGCAAACCATCTTAAGTTGATAAGCATGGTTTGTCTTTTTCTTTTTTTGTGTGAAGTTTGTTTCCGCTAAATTGAGGTCAGAATGGTAATAAAGCTCAATTTTTGTAGAAAAAAGCCCTTATTTGCCTGGTGAACTTGAATAGTAGAGCTCATATCGAGAAAAAAGGTGAAAACATCACAAAAAACTGATATTATTTTACATAAATATCAAACTTTTGAGTTTTGGAAAATTCATACATAAAAGATAGTGCTCTTGTTTATAGATAGGAGGTTACAATGGGATTTCTTCAAAATATCATCCAAAACAAGAACCGATATTTAAATAAAACAGCGGTTCGAATTTTGCTGTTTCTGTTTATTGGGGCGATATTGTTTTTCTCTATGTACAGCAATGTTAAACCAGAAAAGCTTAATGTCGATGTATTTACCGTTGCAAATGAAACAATCCGGTCACCTTTAACAGTTGAAGATACAGAAAGCACGGAAAAGAAAAAAGAAGAAAACAAAAATCAAGTGCAAGATGTGTACGTAGTTAATAAAGAAATAGCTCAAAATCGTGTTGATTTAATCACTTCTATTTTCGATTCTGTGACAGAGGTTAACAATGAAGCGGAGAAACCGGCAGATGATGGAGCAGACAGTAAACCATCTGCTGCAACTGAAATTACGCCTGATAAAAAGCTTTCTCTTCTTAAAGAAAGACTAACAGCCAATGTCACAAATGAAATTATGGATAGCACATTAAAGGAATTGCTTGCATCCTCAGAAGCGGAGCTTGAAATTGCTGAAGATATAACGGTAACCGCTATTAATTCTGTAATGAGCAGCAAAATCCCGGCAGATGAAGTAGAAAATGCGAAGAAACGGGTCGAGGATGAATTAAGAAACAGCAGTGGCATTAACAGTGATATTAAAAGCTCTATCATCGACTTAGGGCGATTTGCTATCATCCAAAATGAATTTTATGATCCGACCGGCACAGAGGAGCTCAGGCAGCAAGCTGTCGACAGTGTGGAGCCTGTAAAAATCCTTCAAGGTCAAATTATTGTGGAGGAAGGTCAGCTTATCAGCAGGGAAGTGTACCGCCAGCTTGGATTAGTTGGGCTGCTGGACACAGATCATACGAGTAAGCCGTTTATCGGTCTTGGGTTAATTGTCTTGTCTATTGTTTGCTTATTTTATTTTTATATTACAGCATTCGAACGTGGAAACAAGCGAGAAAAAGGCACTGCCATGATGTTTTCCATTATTTTTATTATTTCTATTCTAATTATGAAAGCCCTCAGCCTGTTTCAGCAGGAGGATATAATTGAAGTTGGATACTTTTTTCCTGCAGCAATGGCTGCGATGCTAATAAAAATTCTTATTGAAGAAAAGCTGGCGATTTTTGTCACTATCGCCCTTTCTGTTAGTGGAATGATTATGTTCAATGAAGGCACTGCAGGAGCATTTCATGTAGGGATGGGAATATATATATTAGCAGGGGGAATTGCTGGCGTTCTTTTCTTGAAAAAGCATAACCAGCGCTCAAGTATTTTGCAAGCCGGCCTGCTTGTTTCGTTAATAAATATAATTACTATTTTGGGTATGCTTTATATGCAAAATGGTCAATTGGAAGCAACGGAATATGGATTTTATCTTTTAAGTGCGATTCTGTCGGGAATTGTGTCAGCTGTTTTGACAATTGGAATATTGCCTTTCTTTGAAACCGGCTTTAATATATTGTCAACGATGAAGCTAATCGAGCTATCTAACCCAAATCATCCATTATTGCGAAAAATATTGACTGAAGCTCCGGGCACTTATCATCATAGTGTTATGGTTGCAAACCTTGCCGAAGCGGCATGTGAAGCTATTGGTGCAAATGGTTTACTTGCTAGGGTCGGATGTTATTATCATGATATTGGAAAAACGAAAAGGCCGCAGTTCTTTATTGAAAACCAGTTGAATATGGGCAATCCTCATGATCGTCTCCCCCCGCAGGCAAGTAAGAATATCATTATTGCACATGCAACAGATGGGGCACAGCTGCTAAAAAGCAGTAAAATGCCAAAAGAGCTTATTGACATTGCTGAGCAGCACCATGGCACAACCTTGCTGAAGTTTTTCTATTATAAGGCAAAGGAAAAAAATCCAGATGTAGCGGAAAATGATTTCCGGTACCCAGGTCCGAAAGCACAATCTCGTGAGGCTGCTATCATTGGAATCGCGGATAGTGTGGAAGCAGCAGTTAGGAGTCTTAGTTCTCCCACACCAGACCAGATTGAAGGACTTATAAAAAACATTATTGCCGATCGCCTTCAGGACGGACAGCTTGATGATTGCGACCTTACATTAAAGGAATTGGATCAAGTAAGAAATACACTTTGTGAAACACTAAAAGGGATATTTCATTCAAGAATTGAGTACCCTGATATGAAGAAGTAAAGGATGAATGAAAATGAATTTAGAAATAGATTTTATTGATGAAACAGAAAAAGTGGCGGAGGCTGATCAGGCTAAAGTAGAGGAATTACTAATATTAGCCGCCCAGAATCAAAAATTGTCTGGCGATATTGAGCTTTCGGTTACGTTTGTTGATAATGCCCGCATACAGGAAATCAATAAAGAGTACCGCAATAAAGATCAAGCAACAGATGTTATTTCCTTTGCAATGGAAGAGCTTGGAGAAGGAGAAACAGAGCTTATTGGGGCAGATATGCCTCGTGTGCTTGGAGATATCATTATTTCCATTGATAGAGCAAAAGAGCAGGCAGAGGAATATGGTCACAGTTATATGCGCGAGCTTGGCTTTTTAGCAGTCCATGGTTTTCTGCACTTGCTAGGTTACGACCATCTAACAAAAGAGGAAGAGGAAGTTATGTTTACTCTACAAAAGGAAATTCTTGATGAATTCGGATTACAAAGATAAGCGAATTCAAAAGAATAGTCAGCTGTCGTCCTTTCGCCTTGCCTTTTTAGGTATCTGTTCTGCTGTTATGAAAGAAAGGAACTTGCGAATCCATTTTTGTTTGATGGCCATTGTTGTAATATTAGGCTTTGTTTGCCACATTTCCTTACATGAATGGATGTTTATTTTTATCGCTATCGGCCTTGTTATCAGTATGGAATTAATGAATACGGCACTTGAGCGGGTTGTGGATCTCGTAACAGAGGAGTATCATCCATTGGCAAAACAAGCAAAGGACATCGCAGCAGGGGCTGTGTTGTTCGCTGCTATCATTGCCCTATTAATCGGTATTATTATTATTTTGCCAAAATTTTTGGATCTATATATTTATTAGAGCAGGCGGATAAATATCCGCCTGCTGTTTTTGTTTTTACAAATAGAAGCGAGTATAGCTAATTAACTTTCATCAGGAAAGAAGTTAGTATATAATTTTTATAGATGCAGTTGTGGCTATTCATAGTGCATCGGCAGAAAAAAGTGAAACTGCTGATTTGAAAACGTTCTATTCTTTTTATAAAATAATGAACAACACGCCTTGCCTAAAAGGACAGCATACACGAAGTGTAATAAATCGAAACGGAGACGAATTTATGAAAACAGAAGCGCTGATACAGGAAGCAAAAGCAGCAAGAGAAAAGGCTTATGTTCCGTATTCTAAATTTCAGGTAGGAGCAGCCTTGCTTTCTGAAACAGGAAAGGTTTATCATGGATGCAATATAGAAAATGCTGCGTACAGTGTGACAAATTGTGCAGAGAGAACAGCATTATTTAAAGCAGTTTCAGAGGGAGATACAAAATTTGTTGGTCTAGCAGTAGTTGCAGACACAAATGGACCTGTTTCACCATGTGGAGCATGCAGGCAAGTTATTTCCGAGCTATGTCCAAGTGACATGGAAGTTATATTAACAAACCTGAACGGTGACGTTCAAAAAACAACTGTGGCAGAATTACTGCCAGGAGCATTTTCATCGGAGGCATTAAATGAACATAAATAATACTAGCAATAATGAGCATAAATCAGGATTCATTTCGATCATCGGTAGACCAAACGTTGGAAAATCGACATTTTTAAACCGTGTTATCGGACAAAAGATTGCAATCATGAGCGATAAACCGCAAACAACTAGAAATAAAGTGCAAGGTGTACTAACAACAGATGATTCACAGCTGATTTTTATTGATACACCAGGTATTCATAAGCCTAAGCACAGACTTGGCGATTTCATGATGAAAGTGGCGCAAAACACTTTGAAGGAAGTCGATCTCATTTTATTTATGGTAAATGCGGAAGAAGGATTCGGTAAAGGGGAAGAGTTTATTCTTGAGAAGTTTGAGAATATTAAAACGCCTATTTTCTTAGTCGTAAATAAAATTGATACGATTCATCCCGATAAGCTGTTTTCCGTGATTGATTCTTATAAGGAGAAGTATCCTTTCAAAGAAATAATTCCAATCTCTGCTTTAGAAGGCAACAATGTGGAAACATTGCTGACGCAAATTAAAAAATATATGCCAGAAGGTCCACAATTTTACCCGGCAGATCAAGTAACAGACCACCCAGAAAGATTCATCGTTTCAGAACTAATCAGGGAAAAGGCTCTGCATTTGACAAGGGAGGAAATTCCGCATTCTTTAGCCGTTGTTATTGAAAAAATGGAAAAGAAACAAAATGATGTTGTCCACGTAATGGCAACGATTGTTGTCGAAAGAGATTCCCAAAAGGGCATTATCATTGGTAAACAGGGCGGAATGCTTAAAGAAGTCGGCAAAAGAGCAAGAACAGATATCGAGAACCTTCTTGGCAATAAAGTATTTTTAGAGCTTTGGGTTAAGGTCCAAAAAGACTGGAGAAATAAGATGACTCAGCTGAGAGACTTTGGTTTTAGGGAAGACGAGTATTGATACTCATTTAACCTGGTTCTAAAATTATGCGGGAATAAAATTAGCAATATTTTCGTCTCATGTTTTTACCAAAGACAGGCTATGATAAGGTCAAGGTATTAATTAAGCTAGTATTAAAATCAAAAAAAGGTGGGGGTTTATCATGTTAGACTATACCTGGAAGGTTTTCTCGCAGACAGGTAACATAGACACTTATCTACTTTTTAAGGAAATAGAAAAGGCTAACCATGAAATGCCGAATACTCAGAATGAAGAGCTAGCAGATATTGATTATCCCATCTCATAGTCCTGTCCCATAGATAGGGATGGTGAGGGTGATGCTAGAAAAATGTGAAGGCATCGTCATTAGAACGACAGATTATGGAGAGACAAACAAGATTACAACATTATATACCCGCGAATGGGGCAAGGTTGGTGTAATGGCAAGGGGAGCAAAGAAGACAAACAGCAGGCTTTCTGCTGTTACCCAGCCTTTTACATATGCTTATTATTTAGTACAGCGCTCAAGCGGACTTGGTCTAATGCAGCAAGGTGAGATGATAACAAGCTTCCGAGCAATTAAAGAGGATATTATGCTGACAGCGTATGCGAGTTATGTTGCTGAACTGACAGATCGCTGTACAGAGGATAAAAAGCCAAACCCTTTTCATTTTGAGTTGTTGCACCAAACAATGAATTACATGAATGAAGGTTATGATGCACAAATATTGACAAACATTTATGAAATGAAAATGCTTAACGTCATTGGCATGTATCCGGTTTTGGATAAATGTACAATTTGCGGTGCTACTGACGGGCAGTTTTCCTTTTCCATTCGAGAGGGTGGCCTTATCTGTCATCGCTGCTTAGAGCATGATCCGTACCATTATAAAATATCCCAGGCAGCTGTTAAGCTGCTGCGGGTTTTTTATTATTTTGATTTGGGCAGACTAGGTAACATCTCTGTCAAGGAAGCTACAAAGGAAGAGCTGAATACCATTATTTCAGCTTATTATGATGAATATTCAGGCTTATACTTGAAATCAAAAAAATTCCTTCAGTCCATGAAAAGCTTTGGCAGTGACTTTATGAAAAACAGCCCAAATATTAATAAGAACAAAGACGAAGGTTGACAATTGGAATTATTTTCGTTAATATTTTTTGTAAATAAACAGTTGCGTTGAAAAGAAAGTAGTACTTAAATAACTCTTGATCCAGCGAGCCTAGGATAGTGAAAGCTAGGTGCATGAGCTTTAAGGAAGGCGTTCGTGGAGCAACACTCACATGAAAGTGGCTGCAATATGTTTGCAGCAAATAGGGTGGAACCGCGGGTTAACTCTCGTCCCTATGTCAATCATTGGCATAGGGGCGGGAGTTTTTGCTGTGTAAAAACAGCAAAATAAATGTTATACATAAATCCTTTCGCTTCTATCTATTGAGAAAAAAACTATTTGGAGGCTAGAGCTGACATGAATATTCAAAACATGATTTTAACACTGCAAAAGCATTGGTCAGATTATGGTTGTATTTTAATGCAGGCATATGACGTAGAAAAAGGGGCTGGAACAATGAGCCCTTATACCTTCTTAAGAGCAATCGGCCCTGAGCCTTGGAATGTGGCTTATGTTGAGCCATCCAGAAGACCTGCTGATGGACGTTACGGGGAGAATCCTAACCGTTTGTATCAGCATCACCAATTCCAAGTTATCATGAAGCCATCACCAGATAATATTCAAGAATTGTATTTGGACTCTCTTAAAGCACTTGGTATTAACCCGCTTGAGCATGATATCCGTTTTGTTGAGGATAACTGGGAAAATCCATCATTAGGATGTGCTGGTTTAGGCTGGGAAGTTTGGCTTGACGGGATGGAAATCACTCAATTCACATACTTCCAACAGGTTGGCGGTTTAGAATGTAAGCCTGTTTCAGTTGAAATCACATATGGTATTGAAAGACTTGCTTCTTATATTCAAGATAAAGAAAATGTATTTGATTTAGAGTGGACAGACGGCTTTACAATCAGAGACATCTTCTATCAGCCAGAATTTGAACACAGTAAATATACATTTGAAACGTCAGATGTGGATATGCTTTTCCACTTGTTTAGCGTATACGAAAAAGAAGCGCATCGCCAAATGGATGAAGGACTTGTGCATCCGGCATATGACTATGTATTAAAATGCTCTCACGTCTTCAACCTTCTTGACGCAAGAGGTGCCATTTCTGTTACAGAGCGCACAGGCTATATTGGAAGATGCCGGACGCTTGCACGTAAAGTTGCTAAAACATTTTATGAAGAGCGTGAGAAATTAGGATTCCCTATTTTAAAAGGCAAGGAGGTTTGATTAGCATGAGTAAAAAAGATTTATTGCTAGAGATCGGCTTAGAAGAAATGCCTGCCCGTTTTGTCACAAGCAGCATGAACAGCTTAAAAGAAAAGGTGGAAGCATGGCTGAATGAAAAGCAATTGCAATTTGATGCAATTGAAGCATTCTCTACACCAAGACGCCTTGCGATTCTCGTTTCTCAAGCGGATGAAGCGCAAAAGGATATTGAGGAAGAAGCAAAAGGCCCTGCTAAAAAGATTGCTCTTGATGAAAAAGGGGAATGGTCTAAGGCAGCTGCAGGCTTTACTAGAGGTCAAGGTGCGACGGTTGAAGATATTTATTTCAAGGAAATCAATGGTGTGGAATATGCACATGTTAAAAAATTCATTAAAGGCCAAGCAACAATTGATTTGCTGCCTGCATTAAAAGACATCATTTTAAGCTTGACGTTCCCAAAAAATATGCGTTGGGCAAATAATGACCTTCGTTATATTCGTCCAATTAAATGGATTGCCGCATTATTTGGAGATACAGTCGTTCCGTTTTCGATTACAGGTGTGGAAACAGACCGTAAATCGCTTGGTCACCGTTTCCTTGGAGAAGAAATCAGCTTTGCTCAGCCTAGCAATTATAAAGAAGCATTGCTAAGTCAGTTTGTCATTGCAAACCCTGAAGACCGTAAAGAAGCTATTCTCTCGCAAATTAAAAAGATTGGCGAAGAAAACGATTGGATTATCCCAATTGATGCAGATTTGCTGGAAGAAGTTAATAATCTAGTTGAATATCCGACAGCTCTTTTCGGTAAGTTTGAAGAATCCTTTTTAGAGCTTCCAACCGAAGTGCTGATTACAAGCATGAAGGAGCATCAGCGCTATTTCCCTGTTAAATCAAAGGATAATACATTGCTTCCTTACTTTATTACAGTGCGCAATGGTGACCATAACCATTTAGAAAAGGTTGCAAAAGGGAATGAAAAAGTATTAAGAGCTCGTCTTGCAGATGCTGCGTTCTTCTATAAAGAAGATCAAAAGCAGGATATTGACAAGCTTTTGGCGAAGTTAAAATCCATCGTATATCATGAAGAAATAGGCACACTTTCAGAAAAAGTTGCCAGAGTACAAGGGTTAACAAATAACATTGCTGATACGCTTAACTTCTCAGCAGATGAAAAGAAAAATGCAGATCGTGCTGCCCAAATTTCGAAATTTGACCTTGTTACAAACATGGTTTATGAGTTTCCAGAGCTACAAGGGCTTATGGGTGAAAAATATGCTTTGCAAAAAGGGGAAGCGCCTGCTGTTGCTAAGGCAATTAACGAACACTATATGCCGAGACACGCAGACGATAACACTGCCGCAAGCAATGAAGGTGCAGCACTTGCTCTTGCAGAAAAATTGGATACAATCGTTTCTTTCTTTGCTATCGGCTTAATTCCAACTGGTTCACAAGACCCTTATGCGCTGCGCAGACAGGCTACTGGTGTTGTACAGACATTGATGGATAAAGAGTGGGATTTATCTTTGGAAGAGCTTGTATCACTTGCTATGCATAATGTAAAAGGCTTTGCAAAAACTTCTGAAGAAGAACTGCATAAAAATATTATCGATTTCTTTAAGGCCCGTATTAAGCATATTCTTCAAGCAGAAGGTATTCGTTACGATTTAATTGATGCAGTTCTTGGCGATACACTTGGCAGTCCTGCAAGCCTGCTTAAAAAGGCTAAGGTGCTTGATAGCCATAAAGATGATGCTAACTTCAAAAATGGTATTGAAGCATTGGCACGTGTCATTAATATTGCCAAAAAGGCAGAAGTTAAAGGCTCTGTTAATTCATCCTTGTTTGAGAATGACGAGGAAGGCAGCTTGTTCCAAGCAGTGCAATCAGTGAAAGAGAAACTGACAAAGGATACAGAGGAAGACGTATACTTCACTTTGCTGCTATCTCTTGAATCATCCATTGCCTCGTATTTCGACAACACAATGGTAATGTCAGATAACCCGTCCTTGAAAGAAAATAGATTAAATCAAATGACAGAGCTGGCAGACATAATAAAAGGCTTTGCTAATGTTTCTGAAATAATGGTGAAATAAAAAAAGTGTGGTGGAGATTTCTCCACCTACTTTATTTTTAAATGACTTCCCATATGAGCCGTCAGAAAGACGCTTTACTTTGCGAAGGTGGTGAATGAACGATCAAACTGAATAAACGCCAACAGCAAATCGTGGAAATCGTAAAAGCGAATGGTCCAATAACGGGAGAGCATATTGCTGAAAACTTACATTTAACTAGAGCGACATTACGTCCTGATCTTGCCATCTTGACAATGGCTGGATTTCTCGATGCAAGGCCTCGTGTCGGCTATTTTTATACTGGCAAAACGTCAGAGCAATCAGAAAGAATTGGTAACTTGTATGTGAAGGATTATTATTCCTGTCCTGTTGTAGCAAGTGATACAACATCTGTATACGATGCAATTGTTACGATGTTTACAGAAGATGTCGGAACAATTTTTATCGTTGATGCTAATAATGCTCTTGCAGGTGTTGTTTCAAGAAAAGACATGCTAAGGGCAAGTATTGGCAAGCAGGAATTGTCGTCATTGCCTGTTACCATTATCATGACAAGAATGCCGAACATCACGTATTGTTACTTGGACGACAAGCTAGTTGATGTCGGCAAAAAGCTGATAGAGAGAGAAATAGATTCTCTGCCTGTTGTAAAAGAGGAACAAGATGGTCTTAAAGTAATCGGACGAGTGACAAAGACAAATATAACGAAAGCACTTGTGAACTTATCCAATGAATAGATAGAAGAGGAGGAAGTTTTCATGACTGAAAGGCAAATCATATATGTAGTATCCGATTCTGTCGGAGAGACAGCCGAACTCGTAACAAAAGCCGCAATAAGTCAGTTTTCCGGTCATAATGTGAATGTATCCATAAAAAGGTTTCCTTTTGTGGAAGATAAGTCAAATATCCGTGATGTGATTCGTCAAGCTAAACAAGAGCACGGAATGATTGCATATACACTCGTAAAGCCGGAAATGCGGAAATACATGCAGGAGCTTGCTGTTGAAGAAGGAGTATATGCTGCAGATATCATTGGTCCAATCATCGACCAGTTTCAAATGCTATGGGGCAAAACTCCGCTTTTTGAACCAGGTCTAGTCAGAAAGCTGGATGAAGACTATTTCAAGAAAGTGGAAGCAATTGAGTTTGCTGTCAAATATGATGATGGAAGAGACCCAAGAGGCTTGGAAAAGGCAGACATTATTTTGCTTGGTGTTTCCAGAACTTCTAAAACACCTCTATCACAATTTCTTGCCCATAAGCGGGTGAAGGTTGCCAATGTGCCGATTGTCCCTGAAGTAGATCCTCCGAAGGAATTATTTGAGGTTCCAGCACATAAATGCTTTGGCTTAAAAATCAGCCCTAAAAAGCTGAATAACATTCGTAAGGAAAGATTAATTTCCTTAGGTTTAAGTGATAGTGCAAGCTATGCTCAAATTGAACGTATTGAGCAGGAAATGGCTTATTTCGAAAATATTGTGGACAAAATAAAATGCCCTGTCATCGATGTGACAAATAAAGCTGTTGAAGAGACTGCTAATATTATTTTTAATTTATATTACCGCGCTAAGAACAATCATTTCTAAAATAAAAAAACCGCAGAAGAATCGTGCTTTGCAGTTAATAAAAGCTGGATTATCTTTTTAATGCGAAAACCTAACCTTTTCTCAAAAAATACTGTTGTTTTTTTCGGAAAACTTATGGTATTAAGCTAATTAATGTACTATAATAGAAAATTGTGATAAAAAAGTATTGTAAATAGGTTTAGACTTGGCTCATAACGAATAAACTATTTAATGTGAGAAGTCAAGAGGAAGAAAAAAATAATTTTCGACAACGACTCTTTCCATGAAAAAGTATTCATGAAAGAAGGAATATATGGAGTGATGTAGAATTAGTAGTACATTGGATAAATGCATCATATATGTTGACGCTGATTCTTGTCCTGTGAAAGAAGAAATTGTCGAAATGGCTACAAGCAGATCTATTGAGGTAATTTTTATCGCTTCCTATGCTCACATGAAACGGCATGAAGACGGAACAAACTGGAAGTATGTTGACAGTAGCAAGGAAGCAGTAGATATGTTTATTATGAATGCCGTAAAGGCAAATGATGTAGTAGTAACACAGGATATTGGATTGGCAGCAACACTGCTGCCCAAAAGAGTTTATGTTCTTACTCCAAGAGGAAATATCCTTGAGGAAAAAGATATTGGGACAGCTCTGGATATGCGCTATCTTTCTGCTAAAGCAAGAAGAAGAGGCATATACGGAAAAGGACCTAAGCCATTTGAAGAAAAGGATCGGCAGAAATTCAAAAAAAGTTTCGGAATCGTTTTGTCGAAAGTTGCAGGAGAATAAGCTGATTGTGTCGAATGTCTTATGTATAGGAATGTTAGTAGTAGGGAGATGTGTTGAAAATGGTTGAGCGCATTCCTGATGAGAAAGTAAACGAGGTCAAACAGGCAATTGACATAGTTGATGTCATTGGGGAGCATGTTGCATTAACAAAGCAAGGACGCAATTATTTGGGATTGTGTCCATTTCATGGCGAAAAAACCCCCTCATTTTCCGTTTCACCTGAAAAGCAGATATTTCATTGCTTTGGCTGTCACGCAGGAGGAAATGTATTTACCTTTCTAATGGACTTACAAGGCTATTCCTTCCAGGAAGCAGCTTTCCATCTGGCAGAAAGAGCGAATGTTGATCTCGGTGTAGAATTGCAGGAATCAAGCAATAAGCCTGCCATTTCTAAAGACTTGCAGCAAATGATGGATGCTCACGATCAGTTAACTAAATTTTACCATCATATTCTTGTAAATACAACGGATGCTGAGCATGCTTTACAGTATTTGCTTGACAGGGGCTTTACAAAAGAGGTCATTGAGAAGTTTCAAATTGGCTATGCACCGAATCAGTGGGATTTTGCGGTGAAGTATTTAAAGAAATATGACACTTCATTAATGGAAAAAGCCGGTTTAATTATCAAAAGTGAAAAAGGGGATAAATATTTTGACCGCTTCCGCGATCGGATAATGTTTCCTATTTATGATCGAAATGGCAATCCAATTGCATTTTCCGGACGTACACTAGGGGACTCAACTCCCAAATATTTAAACAGTCCGGAGACACCAATTTTCAATAAAAGCAGCACCCTATATAATTTTCATATGGCGAGGCCAAGCATAAGAAAAACACAGCATTCTGTCCTGTTTGAGGGATTTGCTGATGTGATTGCTGCTAACCGTGCAGGTGTGGAAAATAGTGTCGGGACGATGGGAACATCCCTAACGGATGAGCATATTTCTATTTTAAAGCGAAATTCCCGAACGATAACCATTTGCTATGATTCAGACTCAGCAGGAATCGAAGCAGCCTACCGTGCAGGAAAAATGCTTGCTGGTGCCAATTGTACAGTTAAGGTTGCCATGCTTCCAGATGGTCTGGATCCGGATGATTACCTTAACAAATATGGGGAAGAAAAACTGCAGCATGAAATCATGCAGGCGAGCGTTCCGTTTATGAGCTTTAAGCTCATATATCATCGCAGAGGAAAAAATCTGCAAAATGAAGGAGATAAGCTTAGCTATATAGAACAAGTATTGGGAGAAATAGCTAAGCTTGGGAATGCAGTCGAAAAAGACCTTTATTTAAGGCAGCTGTCATCGGAATTTTCCATCTCTCTCGATGCATTAAAAATGCAGGAGGAAGAGCTTGCCGGCAGGCAAACAATAAATAAGCCAAATAAAAGCATTAATGCGCCAGTTAAGCAATATAGTGTAAGAAAAAGATCCAACCACTTATTGCCGGCATACCATACTGCCGAACGAAGGCTGATTGCCCATATGCTTAAAAGTGAGGATATTGTATTGAAGGTCCGGGAAGCTTTGCAAGACAGGACATTCAATATTGATGAACATCAAGCGATTTTCACTTATTTGCTGGCTTTTTATGAAACAGGACAAAGTTCAGATTCAAGCGCCTTCCTTAATTTCATCCGTGACGGTGAACTGCAGCGGATTGTGGCAGACATTGACATGATGGAAGTAAATGAGGAGGTCAGCGATCAAGAGCTTACCGATTATTTGAAACAGCTGTTGAATTACGAAAAAATGCTGGAAATTAATGAAAAGAAAGCATTGCAAAAAGAAGCAGAGCGACAAAATGATTTTCTAAAGGCAGCAGAAATAGGAATGGAAGTCATGTTGTTAGTAAAATCATTAAAATAAATTTGATTGTCTTGATTTTTTGGAAGGAGGGGGACATATGGCTGAAAAGTCAGCCCGTTCAAAAGAGGTTGAAACGGAATTGACCCTTGATCAGGTAAAGGAACAATTAACAGAAGTTGGAAAGAAAACTGGGGTGCTTGCATATGATGATATTGCAGAAAAATTAGCCAGTTTTGAATTAGACTCCCATCAAATGGATGAGTTCTATGAAGTATTAGGTGATCAAGGAATAGAGCTTGTTGGAGATGGCGAGGATGAGCCACCGAATGTTCAAGAGCTTGCAAAAGGCGAGGAAGAGTTCGATCTTAATGATTTAAGTGTGCCTCCTGGCGTTAAAATAAATGACCCTGTACGTATGTACTTGAAGGAAATTGGTCGTGTAGACCTACTTTCCGCAAAAGAAGAAATTGTATTGGCAAAGCGCATCATGGAAGGCGATGAAGAAGCAAAACGCCGCCTTGCAGAAGCAAACTTAAGACTTGTAGTAAGTATCGCGAAGCGTTATGTCGGCCGTGGAATGATGTTCCTTGATTTGATTCAGGAAGGAAATATGGGCCTAATCAAAGCAGTTGAAAAATTCGACTACGAAAAAGGATTCAAATTCAGTACGTATGCGACATGGTGGATTCGTCAGGCAATTACAAGAGCAATTGCGGACCAAGCCCGCACAATTCGTATTCCAGTCCATATGGTCGAAACAATTAACAAATTGATTCGTGTTCAGCGTCAGTTGCTTCAGGACTTAGGCCGCGAACCGACTCCGGAAGAAATTGGAGAGGATATGGATCTTACACCAGATAAAGTAAGAGAAATCTTAAAGATTGCACAAGAGCCTGTTTCCTTGGAAACACCGATCGGGGAAGAAGATGATTCTCATTTAGGTGATTTCATTGAAGACCAAGATGCAACATCTCCATCAGAGCATGCAGCATATGAGCTTCTTAAAGAACAGCTTGAAGATGTTCTTGATACATTAACAGACCGTGAAGAAAATGTCTTAAGACTTCGTTTTGGTTTGGATGATGGACGTACGAGAACACTTGAAGAAGTCGGAAAAGTATTTGGGGTTACGCGTGAACGTATTCGCCAAATTGAAGCTAAAGCACTTAGAAAGCTTAGACATCCTAGCCGCAGCAAAAGACTGAAAGATTTCTTAGAATAAGCGAGCTAGTTTAAATTCAAGTAATGATTGCCAAGAAATAGTTTACTTCTTACAATAGAAGTGACTGTTTCTTTTTTTTTAACCGTATTAACATTAAGGATGGATGTGCTGCTCATGGAGGATAATAGAAAAACAGTGATTATCCAAGAAATACTTTATTGGAAACAAAATAAAATGCTTCCGGAACATTACTGTGATTATTTGCTCACCCTTTATACTGAAGGCAACAGAATAGAAGAGGAAGAGCTGCCAAAGCAAAAAGAAAAACAAAAACATTATATTTCCAGTGCAATCTTTTTATTGTTTATTCCGATTACAGTAGGTTTCTTATATTTTACTGAATTGTCTTTCATTTTGCAAATGGCTATTTCACTAATTTTTCTGATAATTTCAGCAGCAGGCATTTACTATTATCAGGTGAAGGGTCTTGGAAACGATATTCCCGTAACAGTAGCGGCTTTTATTGTCCTGCTGTTCAGTGTCAAAGCTGTACTTGAATATTTTCCTGAACAAATAATATTCTTATATATTATTTTAGCAATAAATTGTATCATTTGGTTTTGGGTAGGGCGGAAATTTAAGCTCATTTATTTTTCGATATCCTCCTATATCGGTTTTTTGATGATAGTGCTCCTCGTTTTTATGTCTTTTCGCTAATACGACACGGGGCTTAAAGGACATGAGTACCAATGCAAGAATTACGAAAAAGGTAAATTGTGGTTCTTATGGAATTCTATAATTAATTATGTTACAAATAGGTAATAGAACAACTTAGTACAAGAAAAAGCAATGAAATGTGGTGTTAGGGATGAATACAGACAGATTATCTAATCGTCTTGAAACAGTGGCAAAATACATACCGGCAGGAGCAAAATTCGCAGATATCGGTTCAGACCATGCTTATTTGCCATGCTATATGCTGAAAAAACAGAAAGCTTCTTTTGCAATTGCAGGAGAAGTAGTTGATGGACCGTTTCTATCTGCTCAGAAGCAGGTCGTAAATGAAGGCCTTTCAGATGTTATTTCAGTTAGGAAAGGAAACGGATTGGAAGTCATAAATGATGGAGAAGTAGACTGCATCACAATCGCCGGAATGGGAGGCTCTTTAATAGCGGCAATTTTGGATGACGGAAAGGACAAGTTGCGTTCAGTTAAACGACTTGTTCTTCAGCCGAACGTTAGCGCCTATTCAATCAGAATTTGGCTTATGGATAATGAATGGTCCTTAATGACAGAAGAGATTATCGAAGAGGACGATAAGATATATGAAGTGCTTGTCGCTGAAAAAGGAGAAGGGAAAAAACCTTATTCTTCTCATATTGATGCAGAGCTTCTGCTTGGTCCATATTTAAGCAAAGAAAAAAATCAAGCCTTCCAAAAGAAGTGGAGCATTGAAAAAGCAAACTGGGAAAGAATCATTGGCCGCTTGGAAACTGCTAATGAAACAGAGGAGACTGCTGCTAAACGACAGGAGCTATCATGGAAAATTGCACTCGTACAGGAGGTACTCGGAAATGAAAGCAATTAATGGGTTTGAAATTATATCGCTGTTTGAGCAATTTTCACCAAAGGCTTATGCAATGGAAGGGGATAAAATAGGCCTTCAAGTGGGCGATTTGAGCAGACCTGTTCACAATGTCATGATTGCTTTAGATGTTACTGAAAAAGTAGTTGATGAAGCGATATCTTTAAAAACGGATTTGATTATTGCTCACCATCCACCGATTTTTCGCCCCCTAACAAAGATAACGGCTGATAATCCTGCAGGAAGACTTATGCAAAAGCTAATCAAGCATGATATTGCTGTATATGCTGCACATACAAATTTAGATGTGGCCAAGGGTGGTGTAAATGACCTGTTGAGTGATGCATTGGGCTTAAGAGATTGCGAGGTTTTGGTGCCTACATATGAAGATAAGTTAAAAAAACTAGTAGCATATGTTCCTGTGGACCACGCAGAAGCCGTTAAGGAAGCAATCGGCAATGCAGGAGCTGGAGCGATCGGGAAATACAGCCATTGCAGCTTTACAGCATTAGGTAAAGGGGAATTTAAACCAGGAGAGGATTCTAATCCATTCATTGGCGAGCCAGGCAAGCTTGAGGTAGTCGATGAAATGAGGGTTGAGACTATTTACCCTCAAAGCTTGGAAAAAACCGTACTAAAGGAACTTAAGAAGGCACATCCATATGAAGAGCCTGCATTTGATATTTATGATGTCGCACAAAAGGGCGAGCAGCTTGGTCTTGGCAGAATCGGCAAAATAGATGAGATGACTTTGGCTGAGTTTGCTGAACATGTCAAAAAGAGGCTTGATGTCCCTGCTGTTAGAGTAGTGGGAGACGTGAAGACGAAGATTAAGAAGGTCGCTGTTTTAGGCGGAGATGGCAATAAATACTTTTCTCATGCAATTAGAAAAGGGGCGGATGTATATGTAACAGGTGATATGTATTACCATGTTGCTATAGATGCCAATGAACTCGGCTTGAATATTGTTGACCCTGGACATAATGTCGAGAAGGTTATGAAAAAGGGAGTCGCATACAAGCTCGTAGCGATGTGTGAAGAAAGAGGTTATAAGGTTAATATTTTCCCATCTAGCCTTCATACAGACCCATTTCAGTTTGTATAAAATAAAAAGCGATGAAGAACAACGGTTCTTCATCGCTTTTTGTTATTTTTTCTTCACTTTTGGAAGAATTTTGTTTAGTGGAACCTTCTTTTCTCTAGTCCATGTTTCTTCATCTTCTGGTTCATATTGCTCTAAAAAGGCAATCACTTCTTTTGTGATTGGCGTTGGTGTTGAAGCACCTGCAGTAACAGCAACAGACTGGGCATTTTCAAGCCATTCCAATTTCAGCTCGGAAACATCTGCAATACGATAGGCTGGAGTGCTGGCAATTTCTTCAGACACTTGTGCAAGGCGGTTGGAGTTATTGCTCATTGGATCTCCAACAACAATAAGAACATCTGCCTCGCCTGCCTGCTGTGCAACTGCTTCTTGCCTTACTTGAGTTGCAAGGCAGATTTCCTTATGGAACTCTGCATGAGGGAACTTCGAATTAATGCTGTCCATTAGGTCTGCGACGTCCCATTGGCTCATTGTCGTCTGGTTTGTTACAAGGATTTTTTCGTTTGTTATCGTAAGGTTTTCGATATCCTGTACTGTTTCAACAAGGCTCACCGCGTGTGGAGCAACACCGACAGCACCTTCTGGTTCTGGATGTCCTTTTTTTCCAATGTAGATGATATAGTAGCCTTCTTTTTCTTTTTCGCGAATTAAATCATGTGTTTTAGTCACATCAGGGCAAGTTGCATCAAGTGTGACAAGGCCTTTTTGTTTGGCGATTTCTCTAATTTCTGGTGATACACCATGTGCAGTGAAAATGACGGTCCCTGTTTCAACCTTTTCAATGATGTCCTTGCGGTTTTTCCCGTCTAATGTAATAATACCATCCTCTTCAAAGGCATCTGTTACATGTTTATTGTGAACAATCATTCCAAGGATGTAAATTGGACGTGGTAATGTTTTATCTAAAGCCGCATTACGTGCGATAACCATGGCATCAACTACTCCATAGCAATAGCCGCGCGGTGCAATTTTTATTACTTTCATTGTAATCCTCCCACTAGAAACCTCTTTATCCGAAAATATTACGAATAAGTTATAAGGACTCAAAAGATATCTTATCATATTCTATTATATAAAACTTATTAAAATAAGACAAAAATATTGAGATTGGAAGAAAGTACAAAAAATAAAAAGACCCAAGGCATGGGTCTGTAAAGGATTAAATATACATTCTCGGAACAGATACTCCGCCTTCTTGCGGACCGCTTTCAGGTGTTGCCTCAGGGATTTCAGTTGGTACGGCACCGCCATTGCTTGTTACAGCAGTTTCTCCAGCTGTTTTTGTGTTTTCGGTCCTTTTGATAGTCTTTTCTTCATCCTCCGTTGTATCACTGCTAGAGGAACTCAAGCCTTTGTAGAGCTTCCACATTGCCGGGATATTTCTCACCATTGGTCCATACTGGCTTATCATCGGGCCAACCTGGCTTGCTGTAGAAAGAAACTTTTGTGAATTTGCAAGAAAACCGTTGATGGAAGCAGGATTTGTCAATGTTTTTAAGATTCCGCCTCCGCTTGCAGCTGCGGCATTTCTTGTCCCTGCGCCGAATGTGGCACCTAAACCTCTTTGCGCACTATTTGTGTCTCCGCCTTTTCCCCCTCCAAGCAATTTGGAAAGTATGCCTCCGCCCCCATTTCTGGCAGGTGCTCCACCGCCTCTTCCCATCATCTGTCTTTGATAAGGATATGGAGCAGGGCCTTGCGGCATCATTCTTCCCCCCATGCCTCTTGGCTGCGGCATACGCGATCTTGGTGGCATGCTGCTGCCTCCTTTCTATATTTACCTGACAATCACTCGCTACTAGTGTATGCAATATAGTTGTCACTTGTTTAGGATTTAGCGGAGGAGAGAAAAAAAGAAATTTGATTTATTTGTCCGATATAAAAAATAGCAAATAAGGAAAAATAAAAAGAATGATGATAAGCAGGGGAATGAAAGGGAGTTTTCTAGTTATTTCGGCAGCTTTCGGGATTATTCCTTAGATTTAGTGGTGTTTTTATGAGATTTTTATTATAATAATATGATGGACTAGTGAAGCCACGGCAATTTTTATCTTGCCTGAACATAAAGGAGTTTTAAAAATGAGTAAAACAAAATTTAATAAATACGAATTACAGCCGTTCATCCTGAACGCAGTCGATGAGCTTGGCTTTTATGAACCAACTGAAATACAGCAAAAGGTAATTCCGTTAATTTTAAAAGGCGAAAGTGCGATTGGACAATCTCAAACAGGAACAGGTAAAACCCATTCCTACGTACTGCCAATTGTCCAAAAAATTGTTTCACAGGAAAGTACTGTGCAAGCTGTTATCACTGCACCAACAAGGGAGCTTGCAACACAGATTCATCAGGAAATTCTTAAAATCACAAAACACGCGCCAGAGGCTATTACTTCCCGTTTGTTCATCGGAGGAACGGATAAACAGCGCGCGATTGAAAAGCTGAAAAGCCAGCCCCATATTGTTGTAGGAACACCGGGTAGAATCAATGATCTTGTGAAAGAGCAAGCCTTGTTTGTTCATACAGCATCAATGCTAATCGTCGATGAAGCAGACTTAATGCTTGATATGGGCTTCATAGAAGACGTGGACCAAATTGCTGCAAGAATGCCGAAGAATTTGAGCATCTTTGTTTTCTCCGCAACAATTCCGGAAAAGCTAAAGCCATTCTTGAAAAAATATTTGGAAAATCCTAAATATGTTCATGTCGAGCCAAAACAGCTAACTGCAGCAAAAATTGAACATGTACTTCTTCCTTCAAGGCATAGAGACAAGGTTGCGACAGTATATGAGGCGTTAACTACTTTTAACCCATTTTTGGCAATCGTGTTCACGAATACGAAGCAAATGTGTGACGAGGTAGCATCAGGCCTTTCTCGACAAGGGCTTAAGGTTGCTAGACTTCATGGAGGCTTAACACCTCGCGAACGTAAAAAGGTCATGAAGCAAATCTTAGATCTAGAATATCAATATATTATTGCAACTGATTTAGCTGCAAGAGGAATTGACATTAAAGGAATCAGCCATGTCATCAACTATGAGCTGCCATCTGATTTAGATTTTTATGTTCACCGTGTTGGAAGAACGGCAAGAGCTGGTTCTTCAGGTATCGCATTGACGATTTACGAACAAGCGGATGAGGATAAGCTGAATCAGCTTGAAAAGCTTGGCATTGAATTTAAAAACATCGATTTGAAAAACGGTGAGTGGGTCGAAATTGAAGATAGAAACCGCCGTAAAAAACGTCAACGCTCAGCAGATGAAATTGATGCGAAAGCAAAATCACTTGTGAAAAAGCCAAATAAAGTAAAACCAGGCTACAAGAAAAAAATGCAGCGTCAAGTGGAAAGCATCAAGAAGCGTGAAAGACGTCTGAAAAGCCGAAACAAATAATTAATTAACTAAATGGGAAGGGAGAGAGAATTTATGGTGAAAATAGGTTCACATGTTTCCATGAGCGGCAAAAAAATGCTTCTTGCAGCGAGTGAAGAGGCATTGTCTTACGGAGCTAACACCTTCATGATCTATACAGGTGCTCCCCAAAATACCAGACGCAAGAAAATAGAGGACTTGAATATTGAAGCAGGGCTTCGTCATATGCAGGAGAACGGCATTGCAGATATCGTCGTACATGCCCCGTATATTATCAATGTTGCCAATACAACAAACCCTGCAACATTCGAGCTTGGTGTTAATTTCTTAAGATCGGAAATTGAACGAACAGAAGCACTTGGTGCCAAACAAATCGTCCTACACCCAGGTGCCCATGTTGGCGCTGGTGAGGAAATCGGTATTAAGAGGATTATTGAAGGTCTAAATGAAGTGCTGACAGGCAAAGAGAATTTGCAAATTGCACTTGAAACAATGGCTGGAAAAGGATCAGAATGCGGTAAGACTTTTGAGGAACTAGCTATGATTATGGATGGTGTCACACATAGTGACAAGCTGTCTGTCTGCTTTGACACATGCCATACACATGATGCTGGTTATAATATTGTCGAGGACTTTGATGGAGTTCTTGATGAGTTCGACCGCATTATCGGCTTGGACAAGCTGAAAGTGCTTCATATCAATGACAGTAAAAATGCTGTAGGGATGAAAAAGGACCGTCATGAAAACATTGGCTTTGGTCATATCGGTTTTGATGCATTGAGCAAAATCGTCCATCATCCCCAGCTAGTAGATATTCCGAAAATCCTTGAGACACCTTTTGTCGGGGAAGATAAGAATAACAAAAAAGCTCCATACATGCATGAAATTGAAATGCTAAAAAGCAAAGCATTCAATGAAAACTTATTAGACGAAATTCTAAAAGGATAAAAAAAGGACCATTTCCCACAAGGTGAAATGGTCCTTCTTATTATAACTAGCAGTGTGAATCAAAAGGTAAAAGCTGCTGCAAGTCCAATGAGAAAAAATAAAAAGGAGCCGACGTTGAAACAATTGATGGAAAGGCTGCCTAATGTCCTTTTTAATTTATAGCTGTTTTTAAACCCTAGAGTGCTCGTTGCTGTTGTCATTTCACTATAGTTAGTGAAAAGTCCTCCAGTGCTTGAAAAGAAGATAAACAGTAAAGAAAAGACTATGCCAACATAAAAGATTGAATCGAGTAATAGGAGATTATATTTTTGTACAAGAAGCAAAGAAATACCAAATTCAACAAGGATAACTGCAAATGTAAGAATTAGAAATTTACCATATTTCATAAAATACCCCCTAAGTATTTCCTTTTTATTTTATTGTAACACAAAATACTGATATTTCTGACATTTATAAAGAAAGCAAAGACTACAAATGTGGTCTTTGCTTTTTGTTAATTTTGTCGATACACATATGGATCATTAGGCTCTGAAACCTTTTCCCATTTTGTTACTTTCAAAACAGGTATTGTCTTTTTGAATGGTTGATAATACATCGAATCAATTGTACCGGTTATTTGCAGCCAATCGTCATTGCTGGTTTTTAAGTCGTCTGGTAAATCAAGCATGATACCATATACCCCTGAATCGGCAATACAATGAATGATTCCAAAACGCAGCAGAAATGCTTGGTTAGGTGCCAGTTCATTATCCTTATATGCGAAGCCTGTCAATGTCATTTCTTCCCCCATGAACTCACCTGGATAATTATAGACTGTTTCAAGGTCATTCAAAAAGGTATCTCCCTCTAAAGTAATGGAGTCTTCTTTATTTAATTTTTTTAGACCCTTATCCATAACCTCAGAATAGCCTTCCTTGCCGTAATAGCTGCTTGTGTCAGGTTGAAGAAACTGGTGCTGGCTGTATTCGTCCCCTTCGTCATAAATTGGGAAAAACAGCCCTTTTTTTTCTACAATATTTGAATCAAGTGTGGCAACAGGTAAAAACAGTCCTGTCAAAACAGGCGTAATCATAATAAGAAAAGCAAACCCTCTTTTCCACCAACGATTTTCCTCATGTGCATGATCATGTCCGCAATCCACGCCGCATTTATGTCCGTGCTCATGTTCATGCTTATCTCCTTTTATATAAAAATAAAGGGAAATCAACGTAAACAAAATAAAGATATAAATCGCAGATTCGGATATATACGAGTACTTCATATTGATATATTTAGAAATATCACCAGAAGCATGCAGATGGAAAAAAAGGTATGTGAACCCGATTAATACAAAAATCCGAAACATTTACATGCCTCCTTAAAAAACTAATGTCAAAACTAAAACAGTAACGGTAATAGCTGTACATAGGACAGCAACAAATTTTACTTTAAATGTACTTAACAGCATCATTGTGTTTTTAATATCAAGCATCGGTCCAAAGAGCAGGAAAGCGAGAATCGAGCTTGTTGAGAAGCTGCCCCGAAAGCTTGCTGCAATAAAAGCATCTGCTTGGGAGCAAAGGCTTAAAACATATGCAAGCCCCATCATCACTACATGAGAGGAGACAGTACCATTCCCAATAGAAACAAGTGTTGATGTTTTAATGGTTGTTTGTACAAGTGCTGCTATAAGAGATCCTGCCACTAAATATTTTCCGACAGAAAAAAACTCATCAATGGAGTGTTTCAGCATGGCAGAAATTTTTTCTGAAAAGGAATGATAATGAGCAGCATGGCTGTCTGTTGATTTTAATGGCGAATCCTTCACAATAAATTGTAGGAAGATGCCAATGATAATGGAAGCCAGTATAGCCAATAAACCACGGTGTAGCACCATGCTCCAGCTGTTTCCAAATGCAATGTAGGTCGAAAAGAGGACGATTGGATTGATGATTGGTCCAGTGATCATAAAAGCAACCGCAGCAGGAACGGACACACCTTTAAGAATGAGCCTTCTTGTTATGGGGATAATTCCACATTCACAAGCAGGAATGATAGCGCCTAAAAGCGAGGCGACTATTATAGCCAAGATAGTATTTTTTGGCATAAGCTTCGCAATCATTTCTTCTGAAATAAAAACTTGAATAATACCGGAGAAGATAACACCAATAAGAATAAATGGCAGAGCTTCTATAACAATGCTTATAAAAATGGTGTTTAATTGCAGTAATGATTCCATATTCATATTATTGCTCCTTTTAACTTCCAAAAAATAAGACAAGCAATTCTTGTCCAAGGACAAACTTTAGCATAGCCAGATGAAAAAAAGATGAGAATTACAAGAAATTATTACAAGCAAAATGGTTATCTTTTTGAGAGGATAGTGGGTTTTTTACCGATTCTTGTTAAATAGGTGAATTTAACTAACGCAGCATGACTAGGTCGTGCCTCTTTTTTGAGTATAGACATTATCCTTTTTTGAAAAGACAAAAGCCTCTTTTCTCTGGGTAGAAAAAAGAGGCTTTTGATTAAGACTATTGTTTTGCGAACAGATTGAACAAGTTATTAACTTCCTTTGCAGTGGCTGGGCTTGTAATGGTAGCAAGCTCTCTAATTAGTTGAGCTCTTTCTGTTGGATTAAAGATATTGACTTTTTTACTGTTCAAGTGTTGTGCGAGTTTTTCTGATTCTGAGTCTGAAATAGGTATTTTAAACTGTTTGCTGTATTTCAGCAGTTCTGTAGGTGTAATCGTATGGATTTTGTGGTTTATTATATTTTCAAAAATTTTCATGTCATCACTCCCCATTCTAACATATGAGTGTTAGGCGAAAATGTGTCATGAAAATTTGAAAAAAATTAAATTGATTTATCTGGAGATGCGGTAACTTTACAATTATAGGGCATTCTTGTATACTAGTTTAGATAAAGTATTAATTAAATCGTAACGATTACTATATATATTCCAGAAATTGGGAGGTGTCACAATTGAATGTTGCACAAGCGTTGGACATACTGAAGGAAGAGGGCTATAAGCATACAGGGAAAAGAGAAGATATGTTAGAGCTGTTTGCTGCAAAAAATAAATATATAACAGCTAAAGATGTACTTGATGCTCTGAAAAATGATTATCCTGGCTTAAGCTTCGACACCATATACCGCAACCTATCCCTTTTTGTTGATCTAAATATTTTTGAGATGACAGAATTAAATGGTGAAAAGCATTTTCGCTTTACTTGCTCTCATCATCACCATCATCACCATTTTATTTGTTTAGAATGCGGAAAAACGAAAGAAATTATTACATGCCCAATGGCAGAACTGACAGACAATCTAAAAGGATACGACGTGTCTGGCCATAAATTTGAAATTTATGGAAGATGTCCAGAGTGTGTCCAATAAAAAAATCTACTGTACAAAACAGTAGATTTTTTTGTATTTATTTTGTTTTTATCCAATTTTCAACCCAATCAGAAGCTTCCTGCCAGCTTGTCACTCGGATGACTCCTTCAGGTATCGGGTCTCTGTTGTAAGGTGTATCAAATAATAGGACAGGAATGCCACATTCCTTATGTATCATTACTGCATTATCATGCTTATCCTCAAAAAAGATATCGACCTCGTATTGTTTAACAGCAGCTATTTTATGATGTGTACCAATTAATTCTATATGATCATAGGAAATACCGTTATTAACAAACCATTCCTTCGTAACATCAAGCAGATGCTTGCCTCTGGCACTGATAAAATACAGCTCATGCTTGCCTGCCCAGCTGCTTAAAACAATATTAGCCCCTTCTGCAAGAGGGGAAGCAGTATAAATTCGCGGCTCATTATCAATAAACCATTTGTCAAATTCCTCATGTGAAACTGAAACAAGAGGGTATAAATCGTATTCCTTAATATCATCAAGCGTAATATTTAACTGAAAGCTTTCATTTAAATAGGGAACGAAGGTATCTGGACTAGTGACAGTGCCATCAATATCAATCCCAAACCGTAATTTATTCATATGTACTCCTTTTTATGTTGTTTTCGGCGAAGGTTTCTATAGAATCCTTCCCTTAAGCTTAACAAAGATACGGACAAGGAGAAAGTCATAACTTCCCAAAAAAAAGCATATTTGCTGCCAAGCTTTTACACTTATAATCATTGCTGTTTTGGCCATTATAATAAATGCTCCTATTATAGAAAGCGAGGGAATGATCATGGCAGACTACAATAGCAATGAAGAAAAGAATCGCATCGATAGAGAGCAAGACGATTCACGTACAACTGATTACATGGAAGAGACATCTGCAGAGATTGTCAATCCAATGCCTTTTAACACAAGTGTCCCGATCCGTCAGAGAGTGGAAACGACGAATGAAGAGGCCAGAATGGCCACCACAGATCGTAGGGAGCATACAGAAAGCAATGGAAGAGGTATCGGTATTACAGCACTGATTATCTCGATCATTTCCCTGTTTGTGATGCCTATCATATTAGGTATCGTCGGGATTGTTGTAGGATTTGTAGCACGCAGACGCGGTGCAGTTACGCTTGGCTCTTGGGCGATTGCGCTTGGAGCATTGTCCATCATCATTGGCATATTTATAGCACCGTTCTTCTAAGGAAACCCTATAACAGTAACATGCCGGCAGCTTTAAAAGGAAGCTGCCGGTTTTTTTTATGAAAAAAAATAATAATATTTTTTATAGAAAGCGTTGACAATGATTTTAGTGCGTGTTAAATTTAGCTTATAAAACTTAATGAAACCGCTTTAGGATTGTTACTGATAAGCAGGCAAAACCTAAACTACGTTCTTGATCAATGGGGATATTATATCCTTATTACAGGGCGCAGTTTAGGTTTTTTTTATGGAGTTAAAGCTGGAGGGATGTAAAAAGCAGAAACAAAAAGGTAAATAAAAAGCTGTAAATGGGCGGCCACCCACATACAGCTCATGCAAAAAAACAATATTTTCCCCTAAAAATAGGAGGTACTATCATGGATTATAATAAATTATCAAAGGATATTTTGCAACAAGTTGGCGGTGAAGAGAACGTAGATAATGTCATTCACTGTATGACAAGATTGCGCTTTAACTTAAAAGACAACAGCAAAGCAAATCGTCCTCAAATAGAGGCGCTTGAAGGTGTTATGGGTACAAACATTAGCGGAAGCCAATTCCAAATTATTATTGGAAATGATGTTCCGAAGGTTTATAAAGGAATTATTGATAACAGTAAATTAAGTGGAGAAAAAACTAGCGGCGGATCTTCTGGTCAAAAGAAAAATCCGATAAGTGCTGTATTTGATGTCATTTCAGGTGTGTTTACTCCTATCCTGCCAGCAATTGCTGGAGCAGGTATGATCAAAGGTATATTAGCAATTCTTGTAGCTTTAGGTTGGCTTTCTAATACAAGTCAAACGTATATCATATTAACAGCAGTTGGTGACGGTGCGTTTTACTTCTTGCCAATCATATTAGCTGTAAGTGCTGCACGAAAATTTGGAAGCAATATGTTCGTTGCCGCAGCAATTGGTGCAGCAATACTGCATCCTGATTTAACAGCATTATTCACTGCAGGTGAACCAATTTCCTTTATCGGGCTGCCTGTAACAATTGCTACTTATTCATCAACAGTTATTCCAATTCTGTTAGCAATTTGGATTGCTTCTTATGTGGAAAGATGGATTGATAAAGTTACACATGCATCTTTAAAACTTATCGTAGTACCAAGTGTTACATTATTAGTTGTTGTTCCAGTTACATTGATCACAGTTGGACCGCTTGGAGCCATTCTAGGTGAATATCTATCTGGAGGAATCAACTTCTTATTTGATAATGCAGGACTATTTGCGATGATCCTTCTTGCAGGTTCATTCTCGCTTATCATCATGACTGGAATGCACTACGCATTAGTGCCAATCATGATTAACAATGTTACAGTTAACGGTTTTGACTATTTAATGCCGGCGATGTTCTTAGCGAATATGGGGCAAGCTGGAGCTGCATTTGCAGTTGCAATGAAAACGAAAAACAAAAAATTCAAATCACTTTCTTATTCTGTCAGTGTAACAGGATTAATGGGTGTAACAGAACCAGCTATGTATGGTGTTAACGTTCGTCTTAAAAAGCCATTTATTGCGGCACTTATTGGTGGAGCAGTCGGTGGTGCATATTTAGGAATCACAAAAGTTGCAGCATATATCATGGGTGGTAGTGCAGGTATTCCAGGGGTTACATCATTCATTGGACCAGGACTTAACTTTGTAAACGCTCTTATCGGTATGGCAATCGCGTTTGTTGCTGCAGCAGTTGCGGCATATCTAATTGGATTTGAAGATGTTCCAGCAGAGAATTCAGAAGAGCCAACTCAAGATGCAGAAGCAGAAGCGGCTGCAACGAAAGAAGCAGGTATTGTCTCAGAACAGATTTTAAGCCCAATCGTAGGAAAAGCAGTTTCATTAAGCGAAGTGAATGATCCAACATTCGCTCAAGAAATAATGGGGAAAGGGATTGCTATCATCCCAGAAAAAGGGGAAGTGCTTTCTCCAGTAAATGGTGTGATTACGACTCTTTTCAAAACAAAGCATGCTATCGGTATTACAAGTGATAAAGGAGCAGAAATCCTTATCCATGTAGGCTTAGATACAGTTCAGCTTGATGGTGAGCACTTTACAGCACATATGAAAGAAGGAGATGCTGTCAAAGTTGGAGACAAAATCACTTCCTTTGATATTGATGCATTAAAGAAGGCAGGCTTTGACACAATCACGCCTGTTGTTATTACAAACACAATGGAGTATAAAGATGTAACACCACTTAAGAGTGGTCAAACAGGCTCTAATGATGCAGTGCTTGATTTAACTGTAGTTTAAGTAAAAAAAGGGACCAAAATATGGTCCCTTCTTAATACAACGAAGAGGTGAATAAAATGGGAAAAAGATTTCCAGAAGGTTTCTTATGGGGCGGCGCAGTAGCTGCTAACCAGCTTGAGGGTGCATATAAAGCAGACGGAAAAGGATTGTCTACAGCAGACGTCTCTCCGTTTGGAATTATGAGCCCGCCAGATGAATCAATGACTGCTTACAATTTATATCATGATGGCATCGATTTTTATCATAAATATAAAGAAGATATCGCTCTTTTTGCGGAAATGGGCTTTAAAGCCTTCCGTTTATCGATTGCTTGGACGAGAATATTCCCAAATGGTGATGAAACAGAGCCAAATGAAAAAGGCTTAGCGTTTTATGACAATTTATTTGATGAACTGAAGAAATACAATATTGAGCCTGTAGTAACAATTTCACATTATGAAATGCCTTTGGCTTTAGTGAAGAACTATGGCGGCTGGAAAAACCGTAAAGTTGTTGAGTTTTATGAACACTTTGCAAGAACGGTTTTCACACGTTATAAAGATAAAGTAAAATACTGGATGACATTCAATGAAATCAACGTTATTCTTCATGCACCATTTACAGGTGGCGGACTGTTGTTTGAAGAAGGAGAAAATCAAAAGAATTCTCAGTATCAAGGCGCACATCACCAGTTTATTGCAAGTGCACTTGCTGTTAAAGCAGGACATGAGATTATTCCTGGCTCTCAGATCGGTTGTATGATTGCTTCCATGGTAACATATCCATATACATCTAAGCCTGAGGATATGTTTGCAGCAATGCAGCAAGACCGTCAGACTTTATTCTTCTCTGATGTTCAGGCAAGAGGCAGCTATCCTGGATACATGAAGCGCTTTTTCCGGGACAACAATATTGAAATTGTTATGGAGGAAGGCGATGAGCAGCTCCTTAAAGACGGCACAGTCGATTATATCGGCTTCAGCTATTATATGTCGTTTGTTGCCAGCACAGATCCAGAGCATCAGAAAACGAGCGGGAACCTGCTAGAAGGTGTCAAAAACCCGTATTTGGCTTCATCTGAATGGGGTTGGCAAATTGACCCTAAGGGATTACGAATTGTCTTAAATCAGCTTCATGACAGATATCAAAAGCCGCTGTTTATTGTCGAGAATGGACTAGGTGCAGTTGATACACTAAGCGCGGATGGAACTGTCCAAGATGATTATCGTATTGATTATCTGCAAAGCCATCTTGAAGAGGTGCGAGAAGCAATTGAGGATGGAGTCGAACTAATCGGCTATACTTCTTGGGGACCAATCGACCTTGTGAGCGCATCTACAGCAGAGCTTAGAAAACGGTACGGCTATATTTACGTTGACAGAGACAGTGAGGGTAAAGGTACTAATGACCGTATTAAGAAAAAGAGCTTCCATTGGTATAAAGAAGTAATTGAAACAAACGGCGAATCACTGTAAAAAAAACAACCCCCTTAGCGAGTTGCTAAGGGGGTTGTTTTGTAGTAAAAACCCCAATCAAAATCGATTGGGGTTTGTTTTCGTAAATTATTGTGAAAGTAAATCCTGTTTCTTTTGTTGTTCTTCCGCTTCCTCTGCCGCTTTTTTAGCAAAATACTCTTCGGCAATAGCGTCAATTTCTTTTTTCAATTCCTCTACCATTGTTTCCTCTGGCACCTTACGGACGATTTTCCCTTTGCGGAATAGCAAGCCTTCGCCTCTAGCTCCAGCAATGCCGATATCAGCCTCTCTCGCCTCACCAGGACCGTTAACAGCACAGCCTAGCACTGCTACTTTAATAGGTGCTTTAATAGTAGAAATATATTCTTCTACTTCATTTGCAATGGATATTAGGTCAATCTCAATCCGTCCGCATGTCGGACAAGAAATCAATGTAGCTGCATTTGCAGACAATCCGAATGATTTAAGTAGCTCACGGGCAACCTTTACTTCTTCAACAGGGTCTGCACTTAAGGAAATACGAACTGTGTTTCCGATTCCTTTGCTAAGAATAGCACCTAATCCTGCTGCGCTTTTTACAGTTCCTGCAAACAAGGTACCTGATTCAGTTATACCAAGGTGAAGTGGATAATCAAAAGCTTTTGCAGCCTTTTCATATGCTTCAATTGCAAGGTTAACATCAGAAGCTTTCATCGAAACAATAATGTTATGGAAGTCAAGGTCTTCTAATATTTTAATATGATGCAGAGCACTTTCTACCATACCGTCTGCTGTTGGGTATCCGTATTTCTCAAGAATTCTTTTCTCAAGAGACCCGGCATTAACTCCAATACGAATTGGAATCCCTTTTGCTTTTGCAGCTTTAACAACTGCTTCAACCTTTTCCCTTTTCCCGATATTACCTGGGTTAATTCTGATTTTGTCAGCGCCGCCCTCAATTGCTTTTAATGCAAGGCGATAATCAAAATGAATATCAACAACAAGTGGGATGTTAATTCTCTTTTTTATGTCTGCGATTGCATTTGCTGCACGCTCATCAGGACAAGCAACACGGACAATTTGGCATCCAGCTTCTTCAAGTCGATTAATTTCTGCAACTGTAGCTTCCACATCATGTGTTTTCGTTGTGGTCATACTTTGGATAACAACTTCATTGTTTCCGCCAATTGTCAAATTGCCAACTTTTATTGGTCGGGTTTTAGTACGATGTATAATTTCACTCAATGGTGATTCGCTCCTTTAATAATTGGAGAACCTAAAAATAACTGGATTCTCAAATAAATTCAAAAGTACATTCCTATTGTAACAATGAAATACTTATATTGACAAGAAACTTGCTGATATTAACAACTGGAAAATTACAATTGGACGTTTTATTGGTGATTACTGTAATCAGGAAAAGTATATGATTTTCCTACTTGGATATCCTCTGGAGAAACTCCTTTATTTAATTGCTTAAAGTCTTCAATTAGTGTATCAATGCTGACAGGGAGGGTTTTGGTTGTCTCTTTCTCCATAATCGTCAATACCGTTTCTCCTGCTTTCACCTCATGCTCGAAATATCCTGTGTTATCAGAATCAGGGGAAGCAGCTTGAACCTCTATGGAAGGCTCTTCTTTTACATTTAATGTACCGTGATTTAAATCATAGTAGATAACGTAGATTGTCAATAGACAAATAAAAATAGCGAAGAGCCTTTTCATATCGAGTTCCTCCTGCAATGGTTTATAGTAAAGAATATGCATAAAGAAAAAATGATAGAACCTTTTTTCTATCATTTTTTCCAAGTAATTAACTTGTTAAGAGAATCCATTTCCATTGTTATATAAAAACAATGTGCTGATATGTCAGGGCATTGACCCTTTATTTTCGTGTAATCACTAATCATAAAGAAGTTTTGACACTGCGCCTAAATCTATCACTTAGGCTTTCTTTCTTCTATCATTTCTCGTAAATAGCAGATTTTGCTGCAAAAAAAACTTGCTCCGTTATTACTAGAGCAAGTTGAATATGGGTATAAGTCTATTAACTATTCTTTTATTGGTGTTTTTGTTTCTATTTCTTTTATAGAAAGGAACACGATAAACATCGTAATGAACCAACTGAGAAGGCTGCCATTCGGTACGTTCGTTTCCAGGCTGTCCATGATGAAGAAGAACAGTGTCGGAATTGTCATACTGTAAACGGTGATTTTCCAAGTCTCCCTATAGGTGATGCCTTTCCCTAAAATTCTTGCGAAGAAGGTGCCAAAAATAGCAAGGATAAAGGCTTCAATTGCTTTTGATGCAGCTAGGAAGATAAAAAAGACTACGGCCATTATGCCTGTTAGCATAGGTATTATAGAATCGAAGTATTGGGCAAGATCCGTCAGGTCGCTTTTAGTCGCAGTTATATTTCCAAAATAGGAATATTCAAACGACTGTGCTTGCCCTGCTGTCACAATTACAAACTCTTTTTGAAGGAGTGCGACAGTATTGCCAGAGGAGCTAATATTCTTTTCATTGTAAGTCCCTGTAGAATCAATGATAATTGTTAAATCCTCTTTATTGATTACTTTAGGCTCCTTTAAATCTGAATGAAGGGAATTGTCTTCGATTCGGAAATCTGGGACATCCTCTTCCATTGTGGAAGCCAATGTATGTATTCCATCATTCATGCCCTTGTTCAAATAATAGATGGTAGGAATGGAGGTAACAATAGACAGGATGAGCAAGTATGCGATTGTTTTCCAAATCCCTTGAGTTCGGAAGCTTGCTATATCTTTTGGTGAATAGAGGCTCCGATAAAATTGCTTAAAAATATTCATTCATTTGACACACCCTTATAAAGATTCACTACTTATTTTATCTTTGCCTAAATGCATATACAAGCATAAGCCGTTGATTCACGAAAAAAACTATGTTAAACATATGATAAGAATGGAAACATTACTTCTTTTCATAAAATCATTTTGAGGAGGCGAACAATGGATATCATCTACTGGGTAATAATTGTAGCACTATTTATTGTAGCGTATATAGGATTGGTATACCCAATTATTCCAAGCGTTATATTTATTATTGGAGGTTTTTTGCTTTATGGACTGTTCTTTACCTTCCAAGAATTTTCATTATTGTTCTGGATTGTTCAAGGAGTGTTCGTCATTTTATTATTTATCGCTGATTATATGACAAACTTAATCAGTGTTAAGAAATACGGCGGGTCCAAAGCAGGTATATGGGGGAGTACGATAGGTCTCTTAGCAGGCCCGTTTCTCATTCCAGTTGCAGGTATACTAATTGGTCCATTTGTAGGAGCGGTTATCGCAGAGTTACTCGTTAATAAATCGCATTGGAAAGCAGCCCTTAAGGCAGGTGTTGGGTCACTAGTCGGTTTTTTAGGAAGTGTCGCAGCAAAAGGGCTCATTCAAACAATTATGATTGTCTACTTCCTTATTGCCATTTAATTAATATAAAGGAAGAAAGCTATGTAAGTGTATGCATTTTAGTTAAGACCGCACACTTCAATGGGACAGCTTTGGCAGTCGACAGCCCTTTTTAAAAAGCTAAGATCTTTTACAATAATCTTTTGGGAGGATGTAGAGATGATTCCGTCATCTCTTAAATCCTTCATTAAACGCTGAATAACTTCGCGAGTGCCGTACGTTAAGTTTGCTAGTTCTTGATGTGTAAGGGGAAAATCAATGAGAATACCATCACAAGTTCTCTTTCCGAAAGAATGGCATAGCCTGATAAGAATGCTATACAATCCACCTTTTTTTCCATTCATGATTAAATCTTGACATTTAATATTTGCTTTCAAATAGCCAGTGCTTAAATAGGAAGTGAGCGAGGCAAGCAGCGCTTTGTCGCGTAAAGCACAGTCCTCGAATTCAGCCCTGTCAATAACAAGCAGCTCGCAATCTGTGATGGCCTTAGCGAAGTGATAATACTTTGGTGCACGCTTAAATATTTGATATTCTAGAATTAAATCTTCTTGTGTAAGAATCTTCATAATAAACTCCTTGCCGTTTTCATGAATTCTTCCTACTGACATTTTTCCATCCAAAAGGATATATATATTATTGACAAAGTCACCTTCTTGAAAAAGTAAGCTTCCTTTTTGATAAACCTGAATATTTTTTAACGAAAAAAAATGCTGCAGCAGCAGACTGTAAAGTGATAATGTCCCTTCCTTCATAGTTAGCACTCCCTTATTTGTCTCTTAAGTTCGATTAAAAAATATTGTGAATATATTGTCAAACTAATAATGTATCGTTTTAGGTTGTTTATTAAGCGTTGTTTTCAAGAATCCTTTATATACCAACGGATAGTCGTTAATGTGTCTATTTAACGAAATTTTTTAAACGGGAACTTCTTTCTTGTTAGGAAAAGATGTTTGTTATTGTAAGCAAGTTGGTATAAAAAGAGTAATCATTAAGATACTAACCGAAGTATACAGAGCTAATTTTAAGACAAGCCGTCAAAATAAAAAATAATCCCTCTAAATAAGGCAAATTATTTGAAAGGAATGGCTTAATTTGGTACTGTTTTAATAGAAAAACTTCTCCCGTAATTATTGTCAAAATAGTGATAATAATTTTAGGGGAAGCAAAAAAATATACCTATACATAGGAGGAATAACAAATGTCTTTCTCATTACCACAATTACCATACGCTTATGATGCATTAGAACCGCATATCGACAAAGAAACAATGAATATTCACCACACAAAACACCATAACACATATGTAACAAACCTAAACAACGCTTTAGAAGGAAATGCAGAATTGCTTTCTAAAACAGTGGAAGAAATTGTGTCTAATCTTGATGCAGTTCCAGAAGCAGCACGTACAGCTGTACGTAACAACGGTGGCGGTCATGCTAACCATTCATTATTCTGGGAAGTAATTTCTCCAAATGGTGGCGGACAGCCTTCTGGCGACCTAGCTTCAGCTATTGACAGCAAGTTCGGAAGCTATGAAAACTTCAAAGAAGAATTCGCTAAAGCTGCTACAACTCGCTTCGGTTCTGGTTGGGCATGGCTTGTAGTTAACAATGGCGAAATTGAAGTAACAAGCACACCAAACCAAGACAGCCCGCTTATGGAAGGTAAAACACCAATCCTAGGCTTGGATGTTTGGGAGCATGCTTACTACTTAAACTACCAAAACCGCCGTCCAGAATACATTAATGCATTCTTTAATGTAATTAACTGGGATGAAGTTTCTAAAAGATACGCTTCAGCAAAATAATGCTTACATGTAAAGCTTGTCGACTTATAAGTCGGCAAGTTTTTTTATGTCTTTTTAAAATGTTGCATAAGCCATCCCTCTTTGTTAAAAACTAGCGAGACAAAGGGGAGTTTTTATCATGAAATTAGGGAAATTGATAGGCGATATTAAGTACACAAAGGAATTAGGATTATTGCTGACAATCGGAGGGCTCTATTCGCTTAGCGTTGCTCTTTCCAACACATTCGTAAATATTTTTCTATGGAAACAATCCGGAGAATTTAAGGATTTAGGCTTGTATAATATGGCTATTATTGTCTTTCAGCTTATTACCTTTACATTGGCAGGGCGTTGGGCAAAAAAAATCGACAGGGTTATCGTTTTCAGAATCGGTGTTATTTTCCTTGCAATGTTTTATTTGACAGTGCTGTTCATTGGCGATAATGCGTCCACATTTTTACTGCTGTTAGGATGCTTGCTAGGCATTGGGAATGGCTTTTATTGGCTTGCTTTTAATGTACTGACATTTGAAGTGACCGAACCAGATACAAGAGACTTTTTTAATGGCTTTCTTGGCATTCTTGGATCTGTCGCAGGCATGGTTGGCCCAATGTTGGCAGGGTACATCATTTCAACATTAACGAAGACAACTGGGTATACGATAATATTCGGCATCTCACTCGGTTTGTTCTCCCTTGCGGTAGTACTGAGCTTCTTTCAGAAAAGGAGACCTGCAAGCGGTCAGTATTTATTGAAGCGGATTATCAAGGAACGGAAAAACGATATAAATTGGAAATTAATAACGAATGCACATTTTTTTCAAGGAATGCGCGAAGGAACATATGCCTTCGTCATTACTGTATTTGTCTTTATCGCAACAGGGAGTGAAATGGCTTTAGGAACATTTGGGCTCATAAATTCAGGGATTTCCTTTGTAGCGTACTATATCGTTTCAAGAAGTATTAAAAATGAAAGGCGCACTAAGTCAATATTAGTAGGAGGGATTCTGTTATTTTTATCCATTTTCATTATTGTTTTTGATTTTTCCTACATTCGACTTCTTATTTATTCGGGAATCATTGCTATCGCCTATCCATTAATATTAGTTCCGTATACGAGTCTGACATATGATGTAATAGGAAGAGGCTGGAATGCTGGAGAAATGAGAATTGAATATATTGTCGTCCGCGAATTGTACTTGAATTTTGGACGGTTAGTGTCTGTGCTAATTTTTATTGCAGGTGTGATGATATTTAATCCAGAAAAGTCGATTCCCGTTATGTTATTTATTCTTGGCTGTGGCCACTCTGTTATTTATTTCTTTACACGAAAAATAAAGCTTTCTCCTGCACCGCGCCTTCATGGACAAGAGTAGCGAAAAATGACTATACATTCTTTTATCGACCTTTAAGCAGTCGGCAAACTCGTAATTATAAGTTTGCCGACTTTTTTTAGTTTTGGTCCAAAAACTATATCCTAGGAATAAAGAGAACACGGTAAATTCCAGTTAAAAAGAAGACTATGTTAAAATTGTGAATTCTGTTAAATATTGATAGAAAGAACCATAATTTTACTTTAAAATAGAGGAGAGTGATATTTAAAAAGAGAGGTATATATATGGGGGAAAAAAAGAGAAAGAGGAAATTTCAGCTTTCCTTACGGTTAAATCTATTGTTTTTGGCGATTTTTTTGCTTTTTTCAGCATTGATTTTTCGGTTAGGTTTTGTGCAGATTGTATATGGAGACGAATATAAACGTGCAGTAGATAAAACAGAGGATATTGTTATCAGCACGACTGTTCCAAGAGGAGAAATTTATGATAGGAATGGAAACAGTATCGTAAGCAACAAAGGCAAAAATGCCATCCTGTTTACGAACTGGAAGTACAAACCGAATCAACTGAAGGAAACAGCTGGAAAGCTTGCAGACTTAATTGACATGGATTCAGACAAGGAGTTAAAAAAAATCACAGACATAGACAAACAGGATTTTTGGCTACTTCTGCATCCGAAACAAGCAGCAAAGAAAGTAACTGCTGAGGAAGATGCGGCGTTAAAAGAAAAGTACGGCAGCAAGGAATATCAGAAGAAATTTAATGAGCTTCTTCGTGACAGGGTAACGAATGAAGAAGTCGAAAGCTTAACAGCACATGATTTAGAAACATTGGCTATTTACAGACTTATGAGCAGCGGTTATTATTATGCTCCGCTAATAATCAAAAATGATGGAGTAACAGATGAAGAGCTTGCAAAAGTCAGTGAAAATCTATCCTCCATGCCTGGTGTTGATACTGCTAAAGACTGGGACCGAACTTATCAATATGGGGATACACTTAAAACGGTGCTAGGTAAAGTCAGCTCCACACAAAAAGGAATACCAGCAGAGCAAAAAGAAGAATATCTTGCAAAAGGCTATAACATGAATGACCGTGTTGGTTTGAGCTATATTGAAAAACAATATGAGGATGTTTTGCGCGGAAAAAAACAAATAGTCGAGTATGTAAGAAATAAAAAAGACCAAATTGTCTCATCAAATACTGTTTCACCGGGGAAGGCAGGCAGTGATCTGTACCTGTCCATTGATATGAACCTCCAGCTCGAAGTCGAAAAAATAATTGAGGAAGAATTAAAGAAAACTAAAGCAGGCTATGCAGGTACACAGTTTTTAGACAGAGCATTTGTCGTGTTGTTGGACCCACATACAGGGGAAGTATTAACGATGGCAGGGAAGCAGCTTGCCAAGGATGATAAAACAGGCAAGCAGGAGGTACAGGATTTCGCATTAGGCAATATTACAACCTCCTATAATGTCGGCTCTGCAGTCAAGGGAGCAATGGTGCTTACTGGATATAAAGAGGGTGTGATTCACCCGTATACGACAATGCTTGACGAGGTGATGAGGGTAAAGAAATCACCTGATTTCAAATCATGGACTGTGATGAACACAATAAATGATTTGCAGGCACTCCAACGTTCTTCCAACGTATATATGGCTAAAACAGCTATTGCAATAGGAAAAGGTCATTACGTAGCAGGGCAGCCTCTTGATGTCGATCCAAAAGCATATACAACTATCCGTAATTCTTTCGGGGAAATGGGCCTTGGTGTGCGAACAAATATAGATTTACCAAATGAGATGACCGGATTTAAAGGAGAAGTGAATCCAAATCAGCCGGGTAACTTGATGTTTCTATCAATTGGCCAATACGATACGTATACAAATATGCAGCTTGCACAATATGTTTCCACAATTGCTAATGGAGGTTACCGAATCCAACCTCATATTGTTAAGGAAATTAGGAACTCATCCAAGAACACAGAGAAATATGGTGTTCTAGAGCAGGAAATTAAGCCAGTTGTGTTAAACAAGCTTGATATGAAAGAAGAGTGGATGAATCAAGTGCAAAAAGGCTTTAGAATGGTTATGCAGCCAGGTGGAACAGGCAGTGTCTTCGCAGGAGCTTCCTATACACCTGCAGGCAAAACAGGAACAGCACAGGCTTTTTACGATGGTCCAGAGCGTGATAATTATAAGGAGCCACCACAAGTCATGAATGTCAGCCTTGTTTCTTATGCACCATACGAAAATCCAGAAGTTGCAATGGCAGTCATGGTTCCATGGGTGTATACGACGGCAAATGGTCCATCCCCAAACTTAACGATCGGAAAAAAGGTCATGGATAAATACTTTGAGTTGAAAAAGGATTAACAGGAATTGCTTAGCAATTCCCTGTTTTTTTTGTGTAATTTTCGCCAAAATTCCACAATATAGAAAGGCAATGATCGCATTTTTCGACTTTTGCAGTATATCCCAGCAGGTTATTAATAGAAATATTAACGAGATTCCATTACAATAGAGTTAGAATGATTGAAGGAAGTGTGGTATTACATTGGGAAACAAGAAGAAGAAAAGGACGTTACCGATTCGCCTTAACCTTATCTTTTTTGCAGTCTTTTTGCTCTTTTCTGCCCTGATTTTAAGGCTTGGATTTGTGCAGATTGTTTACGGGGATGAGTATAAAAGGAAATTGGAAAGAACAGAGGATGTTACGGTTGATACATCTGTGCCCCGCGGGAAAATCTATGATTCGACAGGAAAAGTAATTGTCGATAATAGTGCAAAAAATGCAATAACGTACACAAACACTGGCGTCAAATCAGATGAAATGCTGAAGACCGCCGAAACGCTGGCAAAATATATTAAGAAGGATACAAAAAAGGTTACCGAGCGTGATAAACAGGATTATTGGATTATGAAGCATCCTGATGAAGCAGAAGCCTTGGTAACAGATAAAGAAAAAACCGCGCTTGCGGAAAAATATACAGATTCGGATGAGTATAATTCAGAAGTATATAAATTGCAGCTGGATCGAATTACAGAGGATGAATTGAAATCTATATCCGAAGATGACCTTGAAGTATTGGCTATTTACCGCGAGTTTGCAAGTGGCTATAAAATGACACCGCATATTGTTAAAAATAATGATGTGACAGACAAGGAAATGGCGGTTGTAAGTGAAAACCTTACTTCATTAAAAGGTGTTGACACAACAACAGATTGGGACAGATCTTATGCTTTTGGCAACACACTTCGTTCCGTTCTTGGCAGTGTCAGCTCATCAGAGGAAGGTCTTCCGGCCGAATCCTTATCCTATTACCTGTCAAAAGGCTACAGCCGAAATGACCGTGTCGGAAAAAGTTATTTGGAGCTGGAATATGAGGACGTTTTAAAAGGTCAAAAGGAAAAAATCCGCACGCAAACAGATAGTGACGGGAAAGAAACAACAGAAGTGATAACAGAAGGCAAGCGTGGAAATGACCTCGTGCTTGCAATAGACATGGAGCTGCAGCAAAAGGTGGAAGATATTATAGAAAAGCAGCTAAAGAGTGCTAAACAAATGTCTGGAACTAAATTTCTTGATCGTGCTTATGTTGTTCTGATGAATCCGAATACAGGTGACGTTTTGTCAATGGCAGGAAAAAGACTTGTTTCACAAAATGGGAAAACAGAAGTGCAGGATGATGCACTTGGAAATTTGACGACATCCTACAACGTTGGTTCTGTTGTTAAGGGTGCAACCGTATTAACAGGCTATAAATACGGAGCTATTAGCCCTGGAACAGTAATTAATGATACACCGGTAGTGATAGGTGATACAAAGAAGAAATCTTGGACAGATATGGGGCCAATCAATGACTTAACAGCATTAATGCGTTCCTCAAACGTATATATGTTCCAAACTGTCATGAAAATAGCTGGTGCACATTATGTTTACGGCCAGCCATTGTCTGTAGACGCAGAGGACTTTACAAAAATGAGAAATGCGTATGCTCAATACGGCTTAGGAATTCGAACAGGCATCGATCTTCCGAATGAACAAACAGGCTTTAAAGGTACAGATACATCTGTTCCTGGTAAGTTACTCGATATCGCGATCGGCCAGTATGATACGTACACAAATATGCAGCTTGCTCAATACATCTCGACGATTGCCAATGGCGGAAACAGAATGGAGCCGCATATTGTGAAGGAAATTCGCAGCCCTGTTTCAGAGGATGGGAAGCTTGGTGCAATTGTTGATTCCATTGAGCCGAAGGTGTTAAACACAGTTGATGCGAAGTCCGAATGGATTGAGCGTGTACAAACAGGCTTTAAGATGGTTGCTCAAAGTCCGAAGGGAACTGCCTATACGTATTTAAGCGGCAAGTCATACTCTCCTGCTGCTAAAACAGGTACAGCAGAGGCTTTCTATGATGGTCCACAAA
>Ga0209463_1000017_pt1 | contig 151600 bp, 136 predicted proteins | sample AgamicMgSfrz_FD_187169 | JGI IMG/M metagenome (GOLD analysis project Ga0209463, IMG submission 187169) | Agave microbial communities from Guanajuato, Mexico - Mg.Sf.rz (SPAdes) (version 2) | ecosystem: Host-associated > Plants > Phyllosphere > Phylloplane/Leaf | place: Guanajuato, Mexico... | reverse complement strand
TTGGCGCTCGCCCCATGGAAAGCGAGCGGACGCCTCGGAAAACAAATCCATCATCTTATGTTTAAAAAGTGGCTATTGCCCATCATCATTAACTAGCCAGTTTTTCAGTGCCCTCTCTCACTAATCCCATAGGAGTCTTCGTGTATTCCAGCTGCTCCATTTTTCCAACTAATTCTTTTTCCCTATTGAAAAACAACAAGCCTTTAGAAAACAGCCTATTTCAACAACGTTATATGAACAACAACAAGCTTACTGCCATGACTGCCATTCCAGCTATTAGACCGTATATCGAGAGGTGGCCTTCGTCGTATTTCTTAGCAGCTGGTAATAATTCGTCTAAAGAAATAAATACCATGATTCCTGCAACTGCTGCAAATATTAGACCGAACATAACATCATTTAGAAATGGCATTAAGATGAGGAAAGCAACTAATGCGCCAACTGGTTCTGCTAATCCTGATAAAAAGGAAAGTTTGAATGCTTTTTTTCGATCACCTGTGGCAAAATATACGGGCACTGCTACTGCGATTCCTTCTGGAATATTATGTATTGCTATTGCGACTGTAATTGCTACACCTAGCCCTGGATCTTGTAAAGCTGCAGTAAAGGTTGCAATTCCTTCTGGAAAGTTATGAATAGCAATAGCTAGTGCTGTAAAACTTCCCATTTTTAATAAAGAATGATCTGTCTGTTTCACATTTGATTTATTAATTTCTTCTACTTTCTTTAACTCATGTGGGTTTCCTTGCTCTGGTACAAATTTATCAATTAAAGCAATCAGCAAGATTCCGCCAAAAAATCCTGCAACGGTAAGCCAATTACCGGTTTGTTGCCCCAATGATCCGACTAGCGCATCTTTTGCTTTTACGAATATCTCAATCATTGATACATAAATCATGACTCCGGCAGAAAATCCAAGCATCCAGGAAAGAAATTTCGTATTCGTCGTTGAAGTAAAAAAAGCAAGCATACTTCCTATTCCAGTAGCAAGACCTGCTAATAAGGTTAAACCAAAGGCAAGCAATAAATTTTCGGGCATTTAAATCCCCCTTAATCTTTCTGTAGTTTCTACGCTTTTTCATTTATATAAAAATTATACCTTGATTTAAAAATGTTTCTCTTAGGAAAAATTTTAACCAAATTCCAAATATTCGTCAATCCATATATACATATTATGTGTAAATTGTATTTATCCCACTCTTAACGGATAATAAGATTCAACCGTAAGTTTATAAGAATTCGAGGAAGATAGGTGGGAGATCAACTGTCTGTATAGGTCCGAATGGTTCGACTAACCATTGAGATGACTTATTTAAATTATACGTAAAAAAGTAAATTTCTTTCCTCTCTTTTATGTATTTTCGAAATCTATATCTTGAAATTTATTTGATTGTTTTTTTTCTTTATTATTCCTCCCTTTATACACTCTTTTTACTCCTTCTGTAATAATAGTACTTCCAATTAAATCGATAATGATATTTCCATTAATCATTTTAACTAAATAATATGACAAGGTACCAATCCCCATATCCATCATAAAAAATCTTTTCATTTGCGAAAGTTCTATAACTACAATAATTACTTCTTTTCTGTTATCATTCATTTCTTCCATCTCCCCTTTGCATTTAGCGTATGAAAGAAAGAGATTGTCCAATGTCCACAAATGCTCCACGCAGTCGCACATTCGCTTCATAATCAATAATTGCAAAATAAAAAGGTTCAAATCAAAAGCGATTTGAACCTTTTCCCTCCCCCTATAGTACCGTCCAATAGAGCTAAACTATTACTTGAATATATAACACTTATTGTGCATTTACATAATCAACGGATTTCACACCAGCTTGACGACCAAAGATAATAATTTCAGCAACTGAATTTCCGCCGATTCTATTTTCACCATGCAGACCACCTGTTACTTCTCCAGCAGCAAATAATCCTGGGATTGGTTCTCCCTCTTTATTAAGCACCTCTGTATTTGTATTAATTTTTACTCCTCCCATCGTATAATGGATGCCTGGAGCAATTTTTATTGCATAGAATGGTGCAGTAGATAAATCATTTTCTATTCCTGTTGTTCTTCCGAAAGCTTTATCTTCTTTACTGTTAACTGCACTATTCCATGTTTCTAGAGTTGCTTTTAACTCTTCTAAAGGAACATTCATCTTTTCAGCAAGAGCTTCAATTGTTTCCCCTTCTAATACAAAGCCCATTTTTTCATATTGTTCAATAGCTTTCGCACGAGATTTCACACCAGCATCAAACACTAAGTATGCAGATTTTTCTGGAAGCTCATTGATTGCTGCAGTAACTTTATCACGTGTGTCTAATTCATTTGAAAATCTTTTTCCTTCTGCAGAGACCATTATTGCTCCTTCGCCACGAACAGCTTCACCAATTAAGTAAGATTCATCTTGTTGCACAGTTGGATGGACCTGAATTTGCTCTAAATCAACAGTTGTCCCGCCTAATTTTTCAATCATTTTAATTCCATCACCAGTGCTACCAGCCTGGTTTGTTGTTACATAGTCTCCTAAATCACTTCTTACTTCTTTAATCATTTCCATATTAGAGCCGAATCCACCAGTAGTGACAACCACCGCTTTTGCAGTAATTGTTTTTTCATCGGTTTGATTGAATAAAACGTTAACTCCATTTACAGTTCCGTCATCTTCTGTTATTTCCTTCACTTCTGCATTAACGAATAGCGGAATGCCTTTTTCTTGCACATTTTTCAATAGTCCATCTACTATGTACTGTCCTACAGCTGAGCCATCTTCAGGACGGTGGGTACGTTTTTCGCTCATTCCACCTGTAATAGTTAAATTATTTAAACGAATACCAATTGAATCTAACCATTCAATCGCACTTGCAGAGTTATCAACAAAGAAACGTAACATTTCTTTATCATTTGTTTCATGTCCACCTTTTAATGTCTCTTCATAAAAATTATCATTATTATCTTCTATACCTTGTTCTTTTTGAAACTTAGTTTCGGAAGCATTCATTCCTGAAGAGGCTTTTGTTGTATTTCCTCCAGCAACTGGCATTTTTTCAAAAATAACTGGGTTTAATCCTTTTTCCTTTGCCTCCAATGCAGCTGTCATTCCAGCTCCACCAGCTCCAACGATGATGATATCATAACTATCTTTAAGGTCTTCATACGGTGTGTAGCTCGTTTGAGATGCTCCTGATACAGCTTCAGCTTCCTTTTCTTCTTTTTCTTGTTTTGACGTATTGCTCGCTTTGTCATTGCCACAGCCAGCAAGAACAAGCACTAGCGAAAAAGCAAATATAAGAGCAGCTGTTAATTTTTTTTTCATCTTTTTACCTCCATAAAATTACATAATCTGATAATTGCTCTGATGCATTCCTCTCCAAAAGTATAGCATCAAATTTACAGTTTGTGCATAAGTTCACAAAATGTTAGAAATTCCTTTTGATTCTAGGAAAGGTAATAATCAAAGGCTGTTTTCGTAAAGTTTGTTGCGATTACCCGCAGCTGGAATACACTTCGCTTTCCGTGGACAACGCTTGAGCCTCCTCAGCTTTGTCTCCGGGGTCTTAGGCTGTCTCGCTAATCCCCGTGGCGTCTTCGTTTATTCCGGCTGCTCCATTATTCCAACTACTTCCTTTTTTCGATTAAAAAACAACAATCCTTTAGAAAACAGCCTAATCAAAAAAGCCGTCGATTTCCTTTTTTTTGATAAGGTTATCGACAGCTTGAGCAATTTTAACTAGATTGCTTATCTATATTATTATCGTTTGATTAGTACGGATAATTCTCCTGCAAATACCTCCTCTTCTTTATCATTAAACGTATTAAGAAGAACCGTCAGAATTCCTGTATCACTTTTATTCGCCTTTTTTTCAAGCACTTTCACCATTGTATACAGCTTATCTCCAGGGAAAACTGGCTTTATAAATTTTATATTGTTCATCCCTGTTCCCGCAATAACATCCTCTCCATACTTTGCTTCTTCTACCCAAAGCTTAAACGAAATGGCTAAAGTATGAATACCGGAAGCAATGATTCCATTAAATCTGCCTGCTTTCGCTTTCTCTTCATTCACATGTAAGAATTGAGGATCAAACTCTCCTGCAAATTCCATAATTTTTTCTTTACTTACTTCAAGAGTTTTTGTTTTAAAAGTCTGACCGATTGTAAACTCATCTAATTTCATTTTCAACCTCCGAGTCTTTAAATAATGATACCACTAGCAGAACGTTCCACAAAAGGCCTCAGTCCTTCCTTATCATAGTAACGTAAGGCATAACTGTGATATTTAACTTTTTGGCGACCTCGCTGATTGAATACGTCTTCATCCTTTCTCTCCTTTTCAATCATACATATAAATCTCAAGTTAACTCGATGTTTTAAGCAGAATCCTATCATGTCGGATGCCACCTGTCAAAGAATTAACTAACTGTCTATTTAATCTTATAAATGCTTTTCACTTGACCTAGAGTTAACTATAGGGATTATGCTAATTTTGTAAATTAATAAGAGAGTGGAGCATTCTTTGTTCCTTCTAAAAAAATGAAACTATTGGAGGTTTTACTATGATTTCAGCTAAAGCAAGAGCAGTCTATGGTGCAGACAACCCATTTCAGGCAACTGAAATTAAAAGACGTGACCTAGACTTAAACGATGTTCTAATTGAGATTAAATATGCAGGCATTTGTCATTCCGACATCCATACCGCTCATGGGGAATGGGGTCCTGTCAACTACCCTCTTGTACCTGGACATGAGATTGCTGGTATTGTCACCGCCATCGGATCTGAGGTGACAAAATATAAAATTGGTGACCGTGTAGGTGTCGGATGTATGGTGGACTCATGTGGAAAATGCGAGAACTGCCTAAGAGGTGAAGAGCAATATTGTCTTAAGGGAAATATTCCTACATACGCAGGAGTTGACAAATATGGGGAGCCTACACAAGGCGGATATTCTACTCACATCGTTGTAACAGAGGATTTCGTTGTTGGGATTCCTCATAGTATTGCCCTTGACGCTGCTGCACCATTGCTGTGTGCAGGCATCACCACTTATTCTCCGTTAAATCGCTGGGGAGCGGGTCCTGGTAAGAAAATTGCCATTGTAGGAATGGGTGGTCTTGGTCATATGGCTGTTAAGATTGCACATGCGATGGGTGCAGAAGTAACCGTACTATCACAATCATTGAAGAAAAAAGAAGATGGTTTAGAATTTGGAGCAGATCATTACTATGCAACAAGTGATCCAGAAACATTCGAAAAGCTTGCTGGCTCTTTTGACTTAATCTTAAATACTGTCAGTGCAAAAATCAATCTTGATGCATATTTTTCCTTACTTACTCTTGATGGCACGATGGTAAATGTCGGCGCTCCTGGTGAACCGCTGTCACTGAATGTAATGTCACTAATTGGACATCGTCGTTCTTTTGCTGGCTCTATGATCGGAGGTATCCGTGAGACACAGGAGATGTTAAATTTTTGTGCAGAACATCATATAGTTCCGCAAATTGAAGTAATTTCAGCTGACCAAATTGATGAGGCTTATGAGCGTGTCTTAGCTTCCGATGTAAAGTATCGTTTCGTCATTGATACTAGTACAATGTAAAATCGTAAAACCTATTATTCTATCACTTGTTAAACAAATGTCCTAAGACAGTTAGTTATTAAAAGTAAAACCAACATAATGGTTAGTTACACTTATCGGACCTTTACGGGCAGTGATCCCCACCTAGCTTCTTCAATTTCCCACAGCTTGAGGTAGGGGCTTGCTCCCTGTTTAAAGTGGGATAAAAAAATCCAACTATTGGATTACTCGATTTTTATTTTGTCTATCTTTTGGAACATTTTGTCTTTACACCGCTTCATTTCCATGAACTTTCTCATCCGGAATCAGCAGCAAGCCTAATTCATGATGATCTCCTTCAAATAAAGCCCTTTGCACAAAACGAATTTCACCATCATTATCAAAGACCTCAAGCTTACAATGGGCTGAATTTTTCTGTAAAGCTTTATATAATTGATTTTTATCTTGGACTGGGATGCTATTTACTTTAGAAATCATCTCTCCAATTCTCAGCCCCATTTTGTCTGCAGGAGAATCTGGAACAATTCCTAATATTACTACCCCATTGTTTTTTCTAGAAAAATAGAAGGACTGATTCTTTTCTTTATTTCTCTGCTTAATTGTAATCCATTCACGACCTATAATTGCCACTAGCACTAAACCAATAGAAGCAAGTGGAAAGAAATAAGATGCAGCTCCTCCTACTATTACAATAGAACCAAGAATAATAATATTTCGTCCTACATTTCTTAGTGCCCAAAATGGGTGTTCTCCTTGAACTTTCATTTTGGATCCGATCAAGAATGGAACTAGAATGAGAGAGTATGTTTGGTTTCCAACAGTAAGCATTGGCCACCATTCCAATGGAATTGATAATATCCCAGAAGGAACAAATAAAAACACTGGCAATATCCATGCTCTTTCTAAAAGATGCACACCGATAACTTGACCTCGTTTACTCTTCCTTAATCGCGGTGAAGTTCCTTTAACACCATTTCCACGAACAAATATTCCCTCGGAAATAATCAATAAGCCTAATAAAATGATAGCTGTTGGAAAAATATATTCAGAGGACTGAAGATTACTTTGAGAAAACAAGAAATAATCCCATCCAAGGAAAATCGAAACACTACTTACTATTATTCCTAATCCAGATGTGTATACAGGTGATAATATTCTTGTTTTCCCAATCAATGCTAATACTATCGTAAAGATCCCTGTATAAATTATAAATTCCATAGGAACTACTAAGACAAGGCCGATAGAAAGAATGGATATACACAATCCTACGATCAGCCCGAGTGGTAACATTTGCTTTAATTCAAAATAAGCATTCTGTGCTCTTACCGTAAAATTTCTTCTTTCTTTTTTTACTCTAGCAACCCCTAAAAAAGAGGCAAATAAAAACGATAAATAAAATACAGGATGCAAAAATAATTTACCAAATCCTTTTAAAAGTTCGAGCAACCAATCTTGCCACATAAAAACTTCCCCCATCCTTACAATAAGCTTCCAATCTATTCATTCCTCCAAGTAAAGGAATTTAATCTTTTTATATTATAAATCTATTATATTCTACTAATATGGTAATAGAAAGACTATGGGGAGAATTATTCTCTCTTTGTTATCTTTTTCTTGTTTGTTTACTAGATTAAATGGAAAAAGAACAATTGATAAAGTGAACCTTCAATCATTGGGGCTTACTTTCCATTAATGAAAGATAAGCACCTATGTAATTTATTCACAACAAAAAAGCCAGTAACCTTAAAAGGTTATTGACTTCTCTTTCCTGTTAATTCGTTTTAGCAATTGACGCTTTTACTTTCGCAACTACATTTTCTACAGTAAATCCATACTCTTGGAATAGTTTATCTGCTGGTGCTGATGCACCAAAATGATCAATGGTAATGTGTTCTCCTTTTGCGCCGATATATTCTCTCCAACCTAATGATGCACCAGCTTCAATCGCAACGCGGGCCTGAATACTTTCTGGTAAGACGCTTTCTTTGTATGTTTCCGTTTGTTTTGCAAAACGATCCCAGCTTGGCATACTTACCACATTTACTGAAATTCCTTCTTCTGCTAACGCTGCTTGTGCTTTAATAGCAAGAGACACTTCTGAACCAGTTGCTAAGATTAATGCTTGTGCTTCTTCTTTTGCAGCGGAAACGGTATACGCTCCTTTTTTTACCCCTTCATATGCTTCTGCTTTCGTTAACGATAATGTTGGCAAGTTTTGACGTGTTAATACTAACGCTGTCGGTGTATCTGTGCTTTCTAATGCAAGTTGCCATGCTGCTGCTGTTTCCTTGGCATCTGCCGGACGAATAATCGATAGCCCCGGCATAGCGCGAAGTGAAGCTAATTGTTCAATTGGCTCATGAGTTGGACCATCTTCTCCAACAGCAATACTATCATGTGTGAATACATATGTTACCGGCAATTTCATTAATGCTGCTAGACGCATGGCTGGACGTAAATAATCAGAGAATACGAAGAAAGTTGCTCCAAATACTTTCACTCCACCATGCAATGCTAATCCGTTTAAAGCTGCTCCCATTGCAAATTCACGTACACCAAACCAAATATTTCTGCCAGAATAGCCATCAATCGCAAAGTTTTTCTCAGCAGTCATTAATGTTTTATTCGAACCAGCGAGGTCTGCAGATCCACCAAATAAGAATGGGATTTCTTTCGCAGCTGCTTGAATTGTTTTTCCTGAAGAGTCTCTTGTAGCCATAGAATCTCCAGCATTAAATTCAGGTAGCTTTTCTTGTAAATCAACTGGTAGCTCGCCTTTAATCGCAGCTTCTAATTGGGTTGCTAACTCTGGATATGCCGTTTTATATCCTTCATATAACCCATTCCAAGCTTGTTCCTTTTCTTCGCCTTCTTTAGCCAATGCTGCATAATGATTCGAAACTTCTGTTGGAATATGGAATGCTTCTTCATATTGCCAACCATATGTTTGCTTTGCCAACGCTGTTTCAGAAGCTCCTAACGGCGCACCGTGTGAAGCAGATTTTCCGCCTTTATTTGGTGAACCATAACCAATAACTGTTTTCACTTCGATTAATGTAGGAATGTCTGATTGTTTTGCTTTTGTGATGGCTTTATGAATTTCCTCTACATTATTTCCATCTTCCACTCGAATTACTTCCCAACCATAAGCTTCAAAACGTTTTTGAACACTTTCAGAGAATGATAGATGCAAATCACCATCTAAGGAAATATCATTGGAATCATATAAGACTACTAATCTACCTAACTTTAAGTGACCTGCAAGTGATGCAGCTTCAGCAGATACTCCCTCCATTAAATCACCGTCCCCGCAAATGCTATACGTATAGTGATCTACTACTGGGAAATTGTCTTTATTATATGTTTCTGCCAAATGTCTTTCCGCCATTGCCATCCCAACTGCCATCGCAATACCTTGTCCTAATGGACCAGTTGTTGCTTCAACACCTGGTGTATGTCCGAATTCTGGATGACCTGGGGTTTTGCTTTCCCATTGACGGAAGTTCTTTAAGTCATCAATAGTAACGCCGTAATTAAATAGATGTAACAAGCTATAAAGAAGCATAGAACCATGTCCTGCTGATAAAACAAAACGGTCACGGTTGAACCAATTAGGATTAGCTGGATTATGATTCATTTCTTTTGCCCATAATGCATAAGCCATTGGAGCTGCCCCCATCGGCATTCCTGGGTGACCAGAATTTGATTTTTCAATGGCATCAATCGATAAAGTACGAATCGTATTAACTGCTAGTTTTTCTACATTTGTCACAACTGTGTTACTCATATTATCATTCCTTCATATTTTTTATTTTGGTAAAGAACGCCATCTTTTTTTACCGTTATTTCTCCTGTAGGATGATGATTGTTTAACCATAATACAATCGTTTCTGCTATTTCATTTGCTAATATTCGGTCAATTGTTGTTGGATTTGTTCCCATACAAAGTGCTTCATCAATTTCTGTGTATTTCCAATCCACATTCAAATGATTAATTAAATGCTCTTTCACTCTTTCTCTGTGTGTATGACTGTATACTAATACAGAGGACGTATGAACATGGTTAAAACTACCATCAATTTTATTGGATAAAAGCTCCCCTTCTTCTTGTTCAAATGGATTTGCTATAAAATGTCCATCTACTGCCATCGAGATATCTTCAAGCATATTAATCGATGGTGATCCTTTAATTGAAAAGCCAAATAATCTTGGTTTCTCATATTTTAAGGAGTGAATCGTGTCTTTCACTTTTAGAATCATTTGCGTAATACTATTAATAGCCGTGTCATAACCTAAAGACCAATCAGAACCTTCGATATCGTTATATATAGAAACAGGAACATATAACGAATGGATTTTTCCACTTCTTCCTAACGATTTCTGCCATTGTTCTTTTGCCTGAGCGTCACCAATAAAAATAATACTATCCATCGGAGCACAAATTTCTTCCCACCTCACGTTAACTGATAATGTTGAAGGCTTCAGCACTGACTCACTAAGATAGGGAGAATCATTATTTACAATAAATTCAAGATAGTCTGCTGCTCCTGTTTCTTTCTTTACTTCAATCCCAAACAATTGATGGCATGGAGCCAATTCATTAAACATTTTGTGAATAATTTGTTTAACGCCTGCAGGTAGTATCCCTGCAATAATGATGCCTACTTTCACAAAGATGCCCCCTGTTTATCCTTATTTATCAAGCCTCATAGATTTCTATTCCATTAGCTGTTTAACATCCTTTTATCTTTGTAATCATCTTTTTCTATGACTTTTTCGTCAAGTTTGTTGCTATCGCCCGCAGCCGGAATACACTTCGCTTTCCGTGAGGCTCGCACTGAGCCGCTTCGTCGCTACGCTCCTGCTTTCTTTCTTCTCAGACTGTCTCGCTAATCCCACTGGAGTCTACATGTATTCCGGCTGCTTTATTTTTCCAACCAATTCTTTTTTCCTATTAAAAAAACAACAATCTTATAGAAAACAGCCTTTTCTATCAACAAAGATGTTTCTCCAATTCGCCAATAGCTCCAACTCTTTTTTCATGTCTGCCACCTAAAAATTCTGCCTGGAGCCATGTTTCTACTATTAATACTGCTAATCCTTCTCCTGTAACTCGCTCTCCTAAACAAAGGACATTGCTATTATTATGTTCTCTTGTAGCCTTTGCTGAGAATACATCACCGACTACAGCGGCACGAATTCCCTTTATTTTATTTGCTGCAATACTCATTCCAATACCAGTCCCACAACAAAGAATTCCTAATTCATTGTTGCCTGCTACAATGGATTCTCCCACTTTTTTTGCGTAGTCTGGAAAATCAACGCTTTCTCTACTATGACAGCCAAAATCTTCAACTTCTATTTCTTGCTCGAATAAATATTTTTTTACTGCTTCTTTTAATGAAAATCCACCATGATCACATGCAATGGCTAACTTCATGCTCTTCATCCTTTCTATTTATCAACTCTATAAGCTAGATAAAGCTATTTAGCTAAAAAAATCTAGTAATAGAGGATTCCATGAAACAATTAACTTCCATTACATTCCATTATTCTTCTTGACATGTTCATTTTATCACATGAAACGCAACTTTCTGTATACGTTTTCATCTTCAATATTGTCTACCACATTGTATGCTGTAGTGATTTGAAATCTGTGCTTTTTCTTTTTCAAAGTAAACAAATAAAAATACTCCACTTTAACGATGTAAGAGGAGTATTTTTTATCTTATTTCGATGCTTATGATTCAATTAAAACTTTTATTTCGTCACCAGCCATTACTTTTTCAAAACCATTGCGCCATTCTTCAAGTGATACGACTTTTGTAATCATTTTATCGGTATCAATTTTTCCATCCTCAAGTAATTTCAAAGCAATATTCCAAGAGCTAGGTTTTTGAGAACGACATCCGATATAGTTAATTTCTCGTTGGATGATGGACTCTTGATCAATCTCATTTGTTTTATTCGCAAATAGTCCTACTTGGACGAAAGTTCCTTTTTTCTTTGTTAATGCAAGACCTTGGTTTACGGCTGGAACAGCACCAGAGCAATCAAATACTTTATCCGCGCCATAACCATTGGTATGTTGATTAACAATTTCGCTCAAATCTTCTTGTAAAAGATCAACTACAACATCTATGCCCAACTCTTTTGCAAGATCTAATCTCTTTCTATCTTTTGTGATTCCAGCCAAAATAACGGTGGCACCTTGTGCTTTTACTACTTGGCTTAATAACAATCCAATTGGACCAGGACCGAATACTAATACAGTATCGTTTTCTTCAATCGTTGTTTTTTCTAATGCTGCATGGACACAACAAGCTAATGGCTCTGTCAGTGCTGCTGCTTCTAGGCTAACATTCTCATTTAATACGTGTACACTTTCTTCTCTAGCAATCACATACTCTGCCATACTACCATTTACTTGTGTACCAAGACCGGTTCGGTTTGGACATAGGTTATAGTCTTTTTCTTGGCAATAGATGCATTCTCCACAAGTTGTAAAGGTTGTTTCACTTGTTACTCGGTCACCGACCTTTACCGTGGAAACATCTTTACCAACTTCTACAACTACACCAGAAAATTCATGACCCAATACAACAGGAGTATTTTTGCTATTGTATTCCCCTTTAAAAGTATGGATATCCGAACCACAAATACCTGTATAAGCAACTTTTATTTTCACTTTATCATCATAAGCAGAGGGCTCATCAATATCGACTAGCTCCATTTCATCATAGCCAGATTTTAATTTTGTTACAGCTTTCATTGCATAAATCCTCCTCGTTATTTATAATGGCTATTTTCATAAAGTTTGTTGCTTTTGAAAACAACATTCTTTAGAAAACAGCCTTTTTAATCAATTAAATATGGATTAAATTACACCTTGGAAAAGTTGAGAAACCTTTAAAACTAACCAGTTCAGCAAGTTTCCTCCAGTGTCTAAATTGGATACTTGAGTAGCTCCGCCCGGCATTTCAAATGATCCACCTGCAAGCATTTGAGTAAATACTGGTGCAAAATCTGTTGCCATATATAGGGAAAGCGCTATCATAATTGTACCCACAATAACAGAGTGGATGATATTACCTTTTCTAGAACCAACAATGAATGCTACTAAAAATGGAATGGTTGCTAAGTCTCCAAAAGGTAGCACTTGGTTACCTGGAAGAACTACTGCTAAGAACAATGTAATTGGTACTAAAATAAGTGCAGTTGCCATAACTGCTGGATGTCCTACAGCTAATGCTGCATCTAGACCAATATATAATTCTCTGCCAGCATAACGTTTTCTTAAATACTCACGTGCAGCTTCAGAAATTGGTAATAAACCTTCCATTAATATCTTAACCATACGCGGTAATAATAGCATAACGGCACCCATTGAAATACCAACTTGGAATACGTCGCCTACGTTGTAACCAGCTAAAATACCAATGACAATTCCTAAGATAAAGCCCATCATCATAGGCTCTCCGAAAATACCCATTCTTTTTTGAATAACATCCGGATCTGCTTTTATCTTTTGAAGTCCTGGGATTTTTTCAATCAATAAACCTATTAAAATACCAAGTGGTGCAAATGATGCTGTTGAAGCTGTTGGAAATGTAATACCTGGTAAACCGTAAAATTTTTCAACCATTGGCTGTGTTTTATCTGCAATAATTAATACAATTACTTCATAAACTACCGCACAAAGGATTGCAAATATCCAGCTATTTGTTAAAATATAACCAGTTGCACCAGCGGCGATAAAATGCCAGTAATTCCAAATATCTACATTTAATGTTTTTGTTAATTTTAAGAAAATCATTAATAAGTTTACGCCCAAACAAATCGGTAAAAGAATTGCTGCAACTGGTGATGCCCAAGCACCTGCTGCCGCCGCTGGCCAACCAGCATCAATTACGTGTAAATTCAAGCCAAATCTTTCAACCATTGCTTGTGCAGCTGGCCCTAAGCTGCCTGTTAGAACTCCAATAACTAAGTTAATGCCGACAAAACCAATTCCAATTGTTAAACCTGAACGAAATGCCTTTTTGAATCCTGTACGAAAAATAAGTCCAATAATAAGTATGGCAATTGGCAAGATAACGGTTGGTCCTAAACTTAGGACGTACTGTACTCCATCTAAAAGTTGACCCATTTTGAATCTCCTCTCATCATATGTTATTTATATTTGTGTATCCTATACACCACTTTTGGAAAAGGATTGTAGTAGGCAGGTTTCCCCGCCTCTACTTTTTGGCAAGATGTTCTTCTAGGATGTAACCCTTTTTAAGAAATTACTTTTTAAAATGACCAAGAATTTGCTGATCAATTTGCTCCATACCGATTCCACTAATATAACCAGTTGCTACAATAGCAGGAATATCATATTGTTTTGGAAGGATTGTAGTTGATACAATTAAATCTGCATCTGCTTGAAGTGAAGAAACCTCTGCTATTTTACATTGAACTACTTCAGCGTTTAAGTTATTATCTTTCACCAAATTTTCTACACGGTTACATACTACTGTTGATGTTGCAATACCAGCTCCACAAGCTACAAGAATTTTACCTTTTTTCATTTTAATAATCTCCCTTCAATTTTCGTAATATCTATATAGAAGCAATTCATTTTTTTGCTATCTAACCTTTTATACATTTCATTATTTCTTTAAATAACTTAAAATTTCTTTGTCTAATTCTTCCATTCCTATCCCACTAATATAAGCGGTTGCACTAAGAGCCTGAATCGAATATTTTGTTGGTAAGATTGTGCTTGAAACGATTAAATCTGCATTAAACTGTAAACTAGCAACTTCTGCTATTTTGCATTGAACAAGCTCCACCTTTAGATTTTCTCGTTCAACTAATTCTTCTAAATGATCAAGAACAACAGTCGATGTAGCAATTCCTGCGCCACAAGCAACCAGTATTGTTTGCCTGTTCAATTTACTCACCACCTTTTCAGGAAACGTTAATACTTTGAAATAATGCTGTTATATCTGATTTATCCTTCGCATGAATAAGCTTTTCTAAATGATCTTCTACTTGGATTACCTGCATTAATTCCTGTAGAACTTCAATTTGACTATGTGGCTGATTCAGGCCAAGCATCAATACCGCCTGAACTTGCGTTGTTTTTGTGTTATCTTCCATTAAATGAAAGGATACGGGTTTTTCTAAAACTGAAACAGCGATAAATTGCTCCACTACATGCTCCGGATCAGTATGAGGGATAGCGATACTATAATCATTGACACTGAGTCCTGTTGGGAAGATCGATTCTCTCTCCTTAATTTTTGGTAGGAATGTTTCTTTTACAAAACCCTGCTCATATGCCTTTTCAAACATTGCATTAAAAAGCTGATCTTGATTTTCCACCTTTAATCCGACGTTCACTAAGCTTTCTTTAATAAATGAAGCAACTGCCATTTTAAACTCCTCCACTTTCACTTAACTTTAAGAATATTTTTTGATAATTTCATATAATTGCTCTGGATTTTTGCTAATCTTTAGATTGCTGATATCTTCGCCATTTTTTGATATGCTCATAAGCTGTCTTAGTGCGTAAAGATGTTTATGCTTATCTGTAGATGCAAGCACTACGATAAAATGGACTCTAACTTTGTCATTAAACGGGATACCATCTTCTATTTTTAATAAGCTCATGCCGACTCTATTTACGCCAGCTTCAGGATCAGCATGAGGAATGGCAATCACATTTCTTAGTAAGATATGTTGAAGTATTGTTGGATACTGTTTCAGCATTTCTTCTACATAATTTTCTGTGATGCTTCCATTTTTCAATAGCTGACCGGCTGCTATTTGTATTCCTTGCTGCCAGTCTTCTACACTTTGTACCACGGTAATCATTTCAGGAGTTAGTAAAGATGCGAGCGATAAATCCGTTTTTGTCATTGGCTCCTGAGTTTCATTAGTTGTCGTAATAGTAAAATGTTCTTGCAACGCATCTCTCAAAGATTCTTTATCCTTTATAGACGCATATTTCTCGATTTTCCCCATTAATTGCTCAATGTTTATTACATTTGTATTTAAGTCAAATATTTCTCTAAGTACCCTCTGTCTAAGCTGAACTTTTTCAAAGTCTGATAATATCCGATTGATAACAAATTGCTTTGTATCCGTTTGTAATGGTACTGGTGAAAAAATAATGTCAACTTGATAATTGAGTTGGTGAAACTCCCGAATCGATAAAGCTTGATGAAAATAAAATTCAGGAAATAATTCACGTAATGTACTTTCCATTAGACGCGAGATAGATACACCGTTAGGACAAACAACAACTGCTTTCTTCTTCTTCTGAATGGTTTCTCCTGAGCTAATTAAATGTCCTCCGACAAAAATAGTGATGAACATTAATTCGCTTTCTGGTATAGGACAGCCTATATATTCTTCTACCGGAGCAATCGAATCCTTTACAATAAAATGAATCGTTTCGAATTCTTCGCTTACTTTTTCCATCATTGTGTAATTCGTCGATAGATTGTATTTCATTCGGTAATAAGCAGGCTTCATATGAAGCACTAACCTTTCAAGTAATGCCGCTTTATCCTTAAATGCAATACATGCTTTGTACTCAAAAGTATGAAGAAATGTTTCCAAAGCTTTTGTTAACTCTGGGATTTGGTGATCAGCTAAGAACTGCGCTGATAATATCTTGGATGTCAGCAGCTGCAAGGTCATAAACAGATGTTCTTCTTTCGGAATATGTTTAATATCTTTAATCAAAATCTCAGCTGCTATAAATTCTTTCGTATCAGATAAGGAACGATAATCAATATGGTAAAAATCCTGAATTACTTTTCCTTTTTGTATACGCTTTAATATTACAGCTAAAATATATGGCAATAAATTAATTCGTTCATCAATGAATTGGAGATTTAAACTGCATTCGACTTCTGCTAGTCTTTCTTTTATTGTAATCAGATTATCTTTAGGTACATTGATAAACTTTTGAATATATATTTCGCCATTATATATAGATAAGATATTTTCTAATACTTCCACTAATAGTTTACGAACATTCCATTCCTTCCCTTTCAACTCATAACCTTTCATTCTTGAATAACTAACCTCAAGTTCATAAGGCTCAATCATTTGCTGAACTGTTTTCATATCCCGAAGGATCGTATTTTTACTTACCCCTAAGGCGCTAGTAAAATGAAGTAAGGAAAGCTCATCATCGCTACTGATAATATACAATAGAATAAATTGAGCTCTTTCTGTTTCGGATGGAATATAATACTTATCCGCTTGCTCATCTGTCTTTTCAGCAAATAATTCCATAATGACTGGACTAATGATGAACTTTCCGCCATTTGTTCTTTTAATAGCCGGATAATTATTCGACTCTAGCCAATCATTGATCTTCTGAAAACTGTAACTAACTTGTCTTCTTGATAGGTGAAATTTTTTCTCTAGCTTTATGTTGGAAGTATCAGGATTGCTTAATACTTCCTTTAATAAAATATTACTTCTTTCGTCAAGATACATTATCTATCACCTCTTAACTTGATTTCATTGTAGCATGGATGAAAAAGATATTGTATCCGTTTTCATTTCCATAACTAGTTTGTGAATTGTGTCACTAAGTGATTAACTTGCACAAACAGCTTTCCATTCTCTATTTCTTTTGCTGAAGGAATTGTTGCCAAATTTGATAAGACTATGTATAAACCTCCATAAGCATATTACTTATTTTGACTGTATTTATCTACTTTTTCCAGCTAAACTATCGCTAAAATTGACACCTGCTGCTAAGACAAAATTTATTTAATATCTTTTTTATAGATCGCTACTGTAAATTCTCCTGTACAAAAAAGAAGCTAATAACCATCTTTGATGGTCATTAGCTTCTCTCTTTTCACCAAGTACATTTCCCTTGATTATTTTGTTTTTGCAATAGAAGATTTTACTTTCGCAACAACATTTTCTACCGTAAATCCATACTCTTGGAAAAGTTTATCTGCAGGAGCAGATGCACCGAAATGATCAATCGTTATATGCTCGCCTTTAGAACCAATGTATTCTCTCCAACCAAGAGATGCACCAGCTTCAATTGCAACACGTGCTTGAACACTTTCTGGTAATACACTTTCTTTGTATTCAGCAGATTGCTTTTCAAAACGATCCCAGCTTGGCATACTTACCACATTTACTGAAATTCCTTCTTCTGCTAACGCTGCTTGTGCGTTCATTGCAAGGGATACTTCAGAACCAGATGCTAAGATTAACGCTTGAGCTGCTTCTTTACCAGTTGAAACAGTGTAAGCACCTTTTTTCACGCCTTCATATGCTTCCGCTTTTGTTAAGTCTAATGTTGGCAAGTTTTGACGTGTTAATACAAGAGCTGTCGGTGTATCTGTGCTTTCTACAGCAAGCTGCCATGCAGCAGCTGTTTCTTTTGCATCTGCTGGACGAATGATAGAAAGTCCTGGCATTGCTCGTAGAGAAGCTAGTTGCTCTACTGGCTCATGAGTTGGACCATCTTCACCAACTGCGATACTATCATGTGTGAATACATACGTCACTGGTAATTTCATCAATGCTGCTAAACGGATTGCTGGACGTAAATAATCAGAGAATACGAAGAATGTTGCTCCGAATACTTTCACACCACCATGAAGTGCTAAACCATTTAGCGCTGCTCCCATAGCAAATTCACGTACACCAAACCAAATATTTCTGCCAGCATAGCCATCAATCGCAAAGTTCTTCTCATTAGTGATCAATGTTTTATTTGAACCAGCAAGGTCTGCAGATCCGCCAAAGAAAGAAGGTACCGCACTAGCAATAGCTTGAATTGTTTTACCAGAAGAGTCTCTTGTTGCCATAGAATCTCCAGCGTTAAATTCAGGTAAGCTCTCTTGTAAACCTTCAGGTAGCTCGCCTTTGATAGCTGTTTCTAATTGAGTTGCTAGCTCTGGATAAGCAGCTTTATAGCCTTCATATAATTCGTTCCAAGCTTTTTCTTTATCTGCGCCTTCTTGCGCTAATGCTGTATAGTGCTCAGAAACTTCTGTCGGAACATGGAATGCCTCTTCATATGACCAACCATATGTTTGTTTCGCTAATTGTGTTTCAGAAACTCCTAGTGGTGCACCGTGTGATGCTGATTTTCCACCTTTATTTGGAGAACCATAACCAATTACTGTTTTCACTTCGATTAATGTAGGTACATCTGATTTTTTTGCTTGCGCAATTGCTGCTTGAATTTCTGTTAAGTCATTGCCATCTTCGACGCGAATAACTTCCCATCCATATGCTTCAAAACGTTTTTGGACACTCTCAGAGAAAGAAAGATTTAAATCTCCATCTAAAGAAATATCATTTGAATCATATAAAACTACTAATCTGCCTAATTTTAAATGACCTGCAAGTGAAGCAGCTTCTGCAGATACACCTTCCATTAAATCACCATCACCACAAATGCTGTACGTATAGTGGTCTACCACTGGATAGTTTTCTTTATTATATGTTTCTGCTAAATGTCTTTCTGCCATTGCCATCCCAACTGCCATTGCAATACCTTGTCCTAATGGACCAGTAGTTGCTTCCACACCTGGTGTATGTCCGAATTCTGGATGACCTGGAGTTTTGCTTCCCCATTGACGGAAGTTCTTTAAGTCATCAATTGAAACACCATAATTGAATAAATGTAATAAGCTATAAAGAAGCATAGAACCATGTCCTGCTGACAACACGAAGCGGTCACGGTTGAACCAGTTAGGGTTAGCTGGATTATGATTCATTTCCTTTGCCCATAGTGTATATGCCATTGGAGCTGCTCCCATCGGCATTCCTGGGTGACCAGAATTTGATTTTTCAATAGCGTCGATTGATAAAGTACGAATCGTATTAATTGCTAATTGTTCAATATTTGTTTTTACTTGATTACTCATTTTCCTCATCCTTTTTTGATTTATTTAATGCTAAACCTAAACTATGGAATGGCTTTATTAACTTAGGCTTAGGGGTTTATTTAAATTGGATTCCATCCTTTTGAACGGTGAGTTCACCTGTTAAACAATTATTTTTTATCCATCTTAATACTTCATCTGCTAGTTCGTTTGCAAGAATTCGATCGATGGCTGTTGGGTTTACCCCCATGCATAATGCTTCATCAATTTCTGTATATTTCCAATCTACATCAAGCTTACTAATCACGGAATTTTGGATTACCTCTTTTGAAGCTTCGCTGTATATTAAGACATTAGAAGTTTTTATATATGTATACCTCTTCATTATTGCGTCACATAAGGCGGTAATTTCTTCTTCCTCATAATCTACTGCTAAATAGTTCCCATCCACGGCAAGAGAGATATCCTGCAACATATTGGTCGACGGATTCCCCTCTATCGAAAAACCAAATAATCTTGGTTTATCATATTTAAGAGAATGAATGGTATCCTGAACTTTTAACACATTCTGAGTAATACTGTTAAGTGCTGTATCATACCCTAAAGTCCAGTCATTTCCTTTCAGGTTATTGTAAATGGAAACGGGAACAAATAAGGTACGAATGGCTTCTTTATTGGCTATAGAAGTTTGCCATATTTCTTTGGCATGCGCATCCCCAATTACAACTGTCATATCCATTGGAGCAAGTGCTTGATTCCACTGATAGTTTACTGGTGTGGAGCTTACCTTTAAGATAGCATGGCTTAAATATGGTGCATCACTAACTTCTTTCAATTCCGTATAAGTGACTTCACCTGATTCTCTGTCTATTTCAAGTCCAAATAGTTGATGCATAGAAGATAACTCCTCATATAATCGATGAAGAATTTGTTTTACCCCTGAAGGCACACAACCTAAGACAATCACACCAACCTTCAACATCTTACCCCCTAACTTTTACATAAGCTATACGTAACTAATAATATACAGAAAAATGCACATGATTTTTGAAGAAAAAGTATTTTTTTACCTTTTCTTCTCAATGATATATTTTTCCAAAACCATTATACCATACAACTTCCAAAGAATAAACCATACATATTTAGTATAACCTATTAATGGTACGTACAAGTTATAATATGTTTCATTTGATAAATAGGCGGTCAATTTGTCCTACTATTAACAATAATATGATTCTAATTCTTTAATTCCATTAATTCTATTAGTATGTCTTCCACCTAGAAATTCTGCGCTTAACCATGTATCTACAATTAAGCATGCTAATCCTTCCCCAGTAACTCTTTCGCCTAAACAAAGGATATTGCTATCATTATGTTCTCTCGTTGCTTTAGCTGAGAACACATCTCCGACAACCGCCGCACGTATTCCAGTGATTTTATTTGCAGCAATACTCATACCAATCCCTGTTCCACAGCACAAAATCCCTAATTGGTTCGTTCCATTCACAATAGATTCGCCAACATTCTTGGCGTAATCTGGGAAATCCACACTTTCCCGACTATGACAACCAAAATCCTCTACTTCCAAACCAGTTTTAAGTAGATGTGCTTTTACCGCTTCTTTAAGCTGATATCCACCATGATCACTAGCTATTGCTATTTTCATAAACTCATCCATCCTTCCTAGTTATGATGGTTCTTTTTCAGATGTATTCTATCATAAAAGCAACCATTTGTATTCGGTTTCAAGTGAAAACTTATTAATTTTTAATAGTAGTAGTTATGTTTAACAGTCTTTATGGAAAAATGAAAAGGCTGGGACAAAAGTATTCCAGCCAAGGATAATTCCGAACAATTATACGAAGATGCTAATCAAAGTTCCGTATAATTGTTTGGTTTTTTATTCGTTTTTTAAAGGATGTTTCCATGAAGTTTAGTGCGATTCCCCGCAGCCGGAATACACCTTCGCTTTCCGTGGGGCTCGCGCTGAGCCCACAGGAGTCTTCGTGTATTCCGGCTGCTCTGTTTTCCCAACTAATTATATTTTCTATTGTAAAAAGTATGCGAAAGCAGCCGCTATTTACTAGCTAATTCGATATTGTTCGTCTTTACAGAGTATCTATTTAGTTATGTCCATCCTCTTTTTCTGCTACTTGATTAAAAGTTAAAGCATATATTAAAAATCAAAATTATCTGGATCTGGACCCACTCGTTGATCCATGTTTAATGCATCGATTTTATCCATTTCTTCTTTTGTTAACGTAAAATCAAATACATTTCCATTTTCGATTATGCGGTGCTCTTTCACGGATTTTGGAATCGTAACAATACCATTTTGCAAATCCCATCGAATAATTACTTGCGCAACAGATTTCTGATACTTTGCAGCAATTTCTACTAATTCAGGCTGATCTAATAATTGGCCTTGCATTAATGGAGACCATGCTTCTACTTGAATTCCAAGACTCACACAATAAGCAATTAATTCTTTCTGCGTTAGGCGTGGATGCAATTCAATTTGATTGATCATTGGTTTCATTTCTGCATCTTTCATTAATTCCTCTAAATGATGGATTTGAAAATTACTTACCCCAATCGCTCTTACTTTCCCCGCCTTATATAGTGTTTCTAATGCTCTCCATGCTTCTTTATATTTGCCTTCTTTTGGCCAATGAATAAGGTATAAATCTAAATAATCTAGTCCCAATTTTTCCAGACTTACTTCATAAGCTTTTAGTGTCTCTTCATAGCCTAAATCGTCTGTCCATACTTTTGAAGTAATAAACAAGTCTTCTCTCGCAATTCCTGCTTCTTGCATTCCTTTTTTAATTCCTTCACCAACTCCAGCTTCATTCTCATAAATAGCCGCTGTATCAATGCTGCGATAGCCATTTTTAATCGCAGAGCTTACAGCATCAACAAGTATTTGACCTTCTTCCACCTTAAATACGCCTAATCCTAACCAAGGCATCTTTACTCCGTTTCCTAAATTAACTGTATCTTGTAAGTTTTTCATCGTGTTAAAACTCCTTTTTGTAATGAATTTTTTTCTAAAACTAAACTGAAACCTGTTAGGAAGATAGCAGCGACAACCATTATTCCTCCAACCCAAGAAGTATGGATTAGTCCTAGTGAATTGGTTACTATTCCTCCTAAATAAGAACCGATAGCAATTCCGGCGTTAAAGGCAGCAATATTAACAGCAGAAGCAACATCTACCGCACTTGGTACATAGCGTTCTGCTAGCATTACTACGTAAACCTGCAATCCCGGAACATTCATAAAGGCCAATAATCCCATAAAAAGAATGCTTATTAAGCCAATTACCTTAAATGGCAGCGTAAAAGATAAAATGAACAGTACAATCGCTTGAACGATAAACATATAAAATAATGCCTGCAACGGGTTTTTATTAGATAGCTTGCCACCGATCATGTTCCCAATCGCAATTGCCACGCCATACAATAATAAAATTCCTGCTACCGTATTTTGCTGAAAGCCTGTTATTTCATGCAGTAATGGAGAAAGATAAGTGAAAACGACAAAAGTTCCACCATATCCTAAGGCCGTAATTAAAAAGAGCATTAAAAGTCGAGCGTTTGTTACTAACCGCAGTTGGTCTTTAAAGGTTGCACGGCCACCCTTAGATAAGTTACTTGGTATAAGTACACTATTTGCGATAAACGCAATAATTCCAATAATAACAATGATGATAAATGCCAATCTCCATCCAAAGTGTTGTCCGATAAATGTCCCAAATGGAACTCCCGTTACGGTTGCAACGGTTAATCCGGAGAACATAATAGAGATAGCACTTGCTCTTTTTTCTTTTTCTACTAAATCTGCTGCTATGGTTGAACCAATTGACATAAATATACCGTGAGCAAAAGCTGATACAATACGTGCAGTCAATAAGATTGTGATATTTGGTGCAAATGCAGCCATACTATTACCGATAATAAAGACAATCATGATCCACAATAATAGTGATTTTCGTGAAAAATTGGAAGTAATAGCTGTCAAAACTGGTGCTCCGATGGTGACACCGAGTGCATAAATAGAAACGGTTAATCCCGCTGTTGTAATCCCTACATGAAAATCTTCCGCAATTAAAGGAAGTAAACCAACACTTATAAATTCCGTAGTCCCAATCGCAAAAGCACTAATAGCTAATGCAATTAAAGCGAAAGTATTCTTTCTATGCTTCAATTTTCTTTTCCTCCTATTAAATATATCGTTAACCACTAGTGGTAGTTTTTTTCTTATCTTGCATTTTAACCGGCAAGTGTTATTATGAATCATATAAGACAAATAGAAAAGTACGTACTTTTTTGTAATGTAGGAACCTAAAAGTTATATAGGAACAAAAAAGTACCTATAAAATGGAGGATATCATGGAGAATAAGAAATATAATATATCCGTCGAAGCCACTTTAGAAGTAATTGGGGGGAAGTGGAAATGTGTGATTTTATGCCACCTAACACATGGCAAAAAGAGAACAAGTGAATTAAAACGATTAATGCCAAATATTACACAAAAAATGCTTACACAACAATTAAGAGAATTAGAAGAAGATGGCGTAATTAATCGTATTATCTATCAACAAATACCACCAAAAGTAGAATATGAATTAAGTGACTATGGAAAAAGTTTAGAGCCTATTTTAAATGCTCTTTGTGCTTGGGGAGATACTCATATAACTAAAATTTATGGGGATAAAAATTTAGTGTTGGAAGATAGTGTACTAAATAAATAAGGTTTTACAAAAAAAATCTCCTGCTTTTTTAAAATGGGCAGGAGATTCTCATTTTTATCGTTCACATTTTAATGTACTAAATATCGTATAGCCGTTTGTAATTGGATATCATTTTCATCTTTCTGCTTTGCCATTCTAACCGCTTCTTCCAGCTTTGCAGCCGTTTTTGAATCAATTATACCAGTAACCTCGAGTGCATTTTTGTCTTGGAATGCTCGCACAGCAATTTCTGTTTGCGGACTATAATAACCATCTTGTCGATCTGTCGTGAACCCTAGGCTTGTCAAAATTTCTTGTGCATATTTGACTTGTTCATCATTATCTTCTAACTTTAGCGAGTCTACAATTTGCAAAGGATGAGTGTGATATAAATCTGTTTGCTTTACTTCAATGGTTGGTTTTATTCCTTTTTTATGGATCCAATTTCCATCAGGAGTCAGCCATTTAGAAACTGTCAATTTGATTTCACTGCCATCATCCATCAAAATTGGTTGTTGGACTGTTCCTTTTCCAAAAGAATTCTCCCCAATTAGCGGATAATCTGCCCCTTCTTTCAAGGCTGCAGCTAAAATTTCCGAAGCAGACGCACTTCCATTATCAATCAGCACTACAACTGGATAGTCCTTTTGTTTATTTAAATCAGAATAAAACGGTTCGCGGTCTCCATTTCTATTCTCTACTTGTAAGTAAGGTTTACGGTCTGTTAAAAATTTCTCTACTATCGCGTTCACACTCGTAAGCAATCCACCAGGATTACCGCGGACATCTAAGATAAGACCAGAAATTTTATTTTTCTCTAAATTATTTAACGCTTTTTCAAATTCGCTTGCTGTGTCTTTTGAAAAAGACGTAATTTCTATATAGCCAATCTTTTCTCCACCATCTTTTTTGATATCCGAATAAACCGTTATTTGGGGAACTTCGTCTCGGACAATGTCTACCTTTAGTGGTTTATCTACCGTTGCTCGTTTAATTTCTAGTTCGACCTTGGTTCCTTTTTCCCCTCTAATTTGGCCAATTACGTCATTTAAGTCTTTTCCTTCTACCTTTTCCCCATTTACTGAAATAATTTGATCTTGCGGTTTAATGCCCGCTTTTTCTGCTGGCGAACCTTTAATTGGCGATACAATAATCATTTTATCTTCTTCTATACTAATTTCTGCGCCAATTCCTTCAAAAGAAGAATCTAATGCCTGTTCAAATTGCTTTGCAGCCTCTTGATCCATATAAACAGAATAAGGATCCTCCAATGTAGCTAGCATCCCTTTGATCGCCCCATCTTCTAACTTCTGCTTGTCTACATTTTCCACATAATTTTGCAGGATGATCTGATAAGCTTTATCTAACTTATAAAGAGATGTTGTCTCACTTGTTTGATCAGTCGCTTGATCTCCTTGTCTTTTTTCTAAAACGGTTATTCCCATATATGTCATTCCTGACCCTGCTAGTAAGGAGCCTGCCATGTAAATAGCCAACCATTTTCGATTCATTTCAACCGTCCCTTCTTCTACAACGATGTATTTATCCCTTTTTTATGTATATGATGGGCTCGGACAACTTATGATTGAATCTATTTTTCTGCATAAGACATAAGTTGGTTATATCAAGTACTTTCTCTAAACATTTTTAAAATTATTTTAATTAAGATAAACTATTTCATACAAAAAAACGGTGCCAAAGACGAAACCGCTTTAACACCGTTTTTCTTTTTCTAAAAGAATGTATACATGTGGATTAGTAAATTTATTATTCCTTACAATTCTTTTACCCGCAACACGCGCATTGCATTTAGAACAGCAAGAATAGTAACACCTACATCAGAGAAAACCGCTTCCCACATCGTTGCAATGCCAAAGGCTCCGAGTAATAAAAAGATGGCTTTGACCCCTAAGGCGAATATAATATTTTGCCATACAATTCGTCTTGTACGTTTTGCAACAGACAGCGCTGTTGCTATTTTAGAAGGTTCATCTGTCATAATGACAATATCTGCTGCCTCAATCGCTGCATCTGCACCTAAACCGCCCATTGCCATACCTACATCAGCTCTTGCTAAAACAGGAGTATCATTTATCCCATCCCCAACAAATAAAATTTTTTCTTTCACCTGCTTTTGTGCATCTAGTTTCTCTATTTCCTCGACTTTATGCTGTGGCAACAGCTCCGCATGAACTTCATCTATTTTTAATAAAGCGCCGATCTTATCGCCAACCTTTTTAGCATCACCGGTTAACATGACCGTTTTCTTTATCCCCAACTCTTTTAAACGTTGAATAGCTTCTTCTGCATCTTCTTTTACCTGATCAGAAATAACAATGGAACCAATAAATTCTTGATTTACTGCCACATAAATAACCGTACCAACTTCTTCGTTTTGTAAGTAATCTATGTTTTCTTTTAACATCAATTTTTGATTACCAGCTAGCACTTTCTTCCCATCAAACTTCACAATAATTCCATGGCCAGATAATTCCTGATATTCTTCCAAACGTTCCTCGATTATTTGACCATGATATGCTTTTCTAATCGATTCCGCAATTGGATGATTAGAATGCGCTTCTGCATAAGCTGCATATTCCAATACTTCTTCTTCTGAAAATCCAGGAGACGCTTTAATTGAATTTACTTCAAATACTCCTTTTGTTAAAGTACCAGTTTTATCGAAAACAATATACTTAACATCATTTAATGCTTCTAAATAATTGCTCCCTTTTACTAAGATCCCCTTTTTTGATGCTGCACCAATTCCGCCAAAGAATCCTAACGGTATAGAGACAACAAGAGCACAAGGACAAGAAATAACAAGGAAGACTAGTGCACGATACAACCAGTCTGAGAAAGTTGCACCACTTATTAATAGGGGTGGCACGATAGCTAATAAAGCAGCTGTAATCACTACTACCGGCGTATAATATCTTGCAAATTTAGTAATAAAATTTTCAGTAGGTGCTTTGCGATTACTTGCATTTTGTACAAGCTCTAGTATTTTAGTGACTGTTGATTCTCCAAAATCCTTTGTTACTTCGATTGTTAGTACTCCGTGATTATTAATAAATCCACTTAGTACCTCATTACCAATCTCGATATCACGAGGGACGGACTCGCCTGTTAACGCTGATGTATCGACAGAAGAGCTTCCCTCTATAACCCGTCCATCAAGCGGAATTTTTTCCCCTGGCTTTACCATAATGATATCACCAATTTTCACTTGCTCTGGTGGCATCTTCTTTAATTCTGTTCCATCCTTTACATTTGCATAGTCTGGCCGTATGTCCATTAAGCTAGTAATCGATTTTCTGGAACGATTGACGGCTACCCCTTGAAACAGCTCACCGATTTGATAGAAAAGCATAACCGCTACTCCTTCAGGATATTCCTGAATAGCAAATGCGCCTAATGTTGCAATTGACATTAGAAAATGTTCATCAAATACTTGCCCACGTAAAATGTTTTTTATCGCTCTAAATAAAATGTCTCCCCCAACAATTAAATATGCCAAGAAGAAAAGAGCAAATTCGATAATTCCAGTAAACGGAGCTATAATTCCAATAGCTGCAACAATCGTTCCAGCGATTAATCTTCCAATTAATTTCTTTGTATTTTCCGCACCGTGATCATGCGAATGTCCATGCGAATCGTGGTCATGCTTGTGATCATGTGCATGATTATGGGAGGCAGAAGAAGTAGTTCTTTTTCTCTTTTCCACCATTTTCACATGTGGTTCTAGTCTCGTAATTGTTTTTTCAGCCTTTGCTAAAATATTGTTTTGTTCCGATTCATCTAACTGTAAACTTAACGTTTGTGTAGCAAAGTTCACATTACATTCACTAACTCCATTAATGGAGGAAATTCCATTTTCTATTTTCATTGCACAATTAGCACAATCTAAGCCTTCTAATGTAAATTCTTTTTTCAATAGCTGCTTCTCTTCTCCCATCTCTATCCCTACTTTCCTTTGAAAATTTTATCTATTACACACTGACTTATATTATTTTTTAATATATGAACAATTATTCATATACTCATATTTATATTATATGAATTATCTTATAAAAGTGTCAATCTATATTCTGATTTTTTGTAATAAAGAAACTTCCATCAGTGGAGTATAAAAAAGAAGGGAAGGCATCCTGAAAACATCAAAAAGACTGTAGAATCCCCTATCCTTCTAGAAGCTTCTACAGTCCATATAGATACTAGAAAATATTTGTTACTTAGTGATGTCTTGCATGATCAATCATTTGTTTTAATACACCCATTACATGCTCATCATCACAGGAATAAATCATTGTTGTTCCTTCTCGCTTATATTTAACTAAGCGCAAATTCTTTAAAAAACGAAGTTGATGAGAAACAGTCGATTGGAGCATATGCAGATTTTCTGCGATTTCATTAACAGAATGCTGCTTTTTTGACAATAAATGGAGGATTTTTATCCTTGTAGGGTCTGATAGTGCTTTAAACGTTTGAGAAACAATAAATAGTGTTTCTTCATCCAATTCATGCTTATTTATTGGATCCATTGATTCATTTTTATCATTAAATTCGCTCATCTATAATCTTACCCCTTTATTATTACAAACCTTTCCATCTATTATAGCATACAAATTTATACTTTCTGTAGCGACATGACTCCTTCCATTTCCTTCTGATATCCAATCTTTCCACCAAAAGAAATAATGGCGTTCATTTAAAATGAACGCCATAAAGTCGGGTTTAGGAGAATAGGGAAAGCTGATAATAATTACCTATCATATCATGTTTAACTCTTCTTATTTCGGATAAACTAGTACTATACTATTCTATTACAATGGAACAATCCCAACTGGATTAATTGCATTTGATTTTGCTTGGTTCCAAGGCCCTTTATGCAACTCAAAATGTAAATGCTGTCCAGTAGAATCACCGGTATTACCCATTGTACCGATGCGTTGTCCTTTTGAAACAACATCTCCAGCATTTACTAAACGACTGCCATCTCTCATATGTGCATAAACCGTTGTGTATTGCTGTCCATCAATGTAATGACTAATAAAGATAACTTGTCCATAACTACTTGAATTATACGATCTTATAACTACACCATCTGCTGCTGAATAAATTGGAACAGCTCCAGTCGCTGCAATATCAACACCTGCATGGAAAGTACCCCAACGTTGTCCAAGCCCTGAAGATAAATAGCCGCCGCCTGCTGGACGGGTAAAGTTACCAGATGATACAGAAGTAGATGGCTTCGATACACTTGGAGAACTGCTGCCTCCGCTAGACGAACTGGTTGAAGTCGTTTTATTCGAACTAGATTTAGTAGCTGATGCTTTTTGTGCAGCAGCTCTTTCCGCAGCAGCCTTTGCTTCTGCTTCTTTACGTTGTCTTTCCGCTTCTGCCGCTTTTCTTGCTAATTCTGCTTGTCTTTCTTTCTCTAATTTTATCGCCTTTTCCATAGCTACCTGTTGATCTTTAAGTAGCTGTTCTTCTTCCTCTAAAGAAAGCATTTCTGCATGTACGTGATTTTCCTCTTCTTTCAATTGAGCCATTAATTTGTCTTTGGCTTTTTTCTCTGTATTCAACTGAGAACTTAGCGATTCAAGATCAGCAAGCATTGTTTCTAATGAGCTTAATTTCGACTTTAGCTCTGCTTTAGAGTCCTCTAATAGCTTTTTATCCGCTTCTTGCTCTTTAATTATCGTTTGATCCGCTTCTACGATTGTTGCTACAGCACCAACTCTATCAATAAAATCACTGAAGCTTTGTGAACCCATTAACACATCTAGGTAATTAACCATACCTCCAGTTTGCTGGTAAGATCTTGCACGCTCTTTCAGTAATTCATTTCTTTTTTCAATCCTTGCTGTTACTTCTTCAATTTGCTTTTCTAATTTTTTCACTTCTTCTTTTGTAGTAGAAATCTGCTCTTTTTTCTCGGTAATTTTCACTTGTGTGCTTGAGATAGACGTATTTAATTTCTTAATCTCTGTTTCTACTGATTCTTGTTCTGAATGAATATCATTTAATTTATTAGAAGAATCATCTAGTTTGGATTTCACATCATTTTGCTTATTCTCAATATTGCTTTTTTCCTTATTCAACTCACTTAGTGAACCTTGGGCGTATACCGGTGATGTAGTTGATGCTGTATAAGCGATAACACTACTTATAGTTAACGCAGACACAAGTGTTAATTTTGCAACTTTCTTTTTCATTTAGTACAAGCTCCTTCCCCGTATACCAATATGTAAACTTGGTAAATTTGTTGCTTTCTCTCTTTTTATTCAAATAGAATAGCTTGAAGCACTATAGTTCTCGTTCTCCAAGCTATTGACCCTTAGACTAATTTTTTTATCGACGACTAACTTACACTCTTAAAAACTTACGGATACTCATTACAGAACCCCAAATTCCAATTACTGCTCCCATTACTAGAAGTAATCCAGACACTTGGAATACAAACGGAGTATAATCTAAAATTTGAATATAGCTTCCTGCTAATTTTGCTATTAAAAATTGATACGCATAATAATAAACTGCGCTAACCGCAGCTATCGGAATAATTGATCCTAATATGCCAAGCCACATACCTTCTAGGAAAAATGGCCAGCGGATAAACCAATTGGTTGCTCCTACTAAACGCATAATTTCAATTTCTTTTCTTCTCGCAACAATCGTAATTTTAATCGTATTGGAAATAAGGAACATTGCTGTAAATAGTAAACCGATGATCAGCACAATCCCTACATTTCTACTCATATCAATTGCGCTAAATAGCTTTTCAACAGTACCTTGTCCATACCTTACTTTTGCAGCGTGTTCAAGCTTCTCAATCTTATCTACTACGGTTAATGTATCTTCTGGATCCTTCGTTTTTACAACAAAGACGTCATTTAATGGATTATCCTGTTCAAAGAGTTTAAAGGCATCCCCATCTTCTCCTAGACTACTGATTAAATTGTCCAATTCTTCCCCTTTAGGAGAAAAGATAACACTACCGACTTCTGGAATTGCCTTTATTTGATCTTCTAGCGTGTTTCTCTCTTCCTCTGTTGCTGCTACATCAATATGCACTCTTATCTCTACATTTTCTTCAATAGAAGTCGCTACATGATTTAAATTCATCATTATAACGAAGAATACTCCAACAAGGATTAATGTGATGGTTACCGCACTAACAGAGGCAAATGTCATCCAACCGTTACGAAGAAGGCTTTTAAAACTTTCTTTTGTGTGCCTAGCTACTGTCCTAGCCTTCATATCCGTATTCACCTCTCGTTTCATCACGTACAATTCTGCCGCCTTCAATGGCAATAACACGGTGCTTTATCGTGTTAACTACTTCACGATTATGGGTTGCCATTATAATCGTTGTACCTCTATTATTTATCGTTTCAAAAATATTCATAATTTCCCATGATGTTTCAGGATCCAGATTTCCAGTAGGCTCATCTGCAATCACTAATTTCGGGGAATTGACAATGGAACGTGCAATGGAGATACGTTGTTGCTCTCCCCCAGATAATTCTGTTGGCAACATCCTTGCCTTATGCTTTAATCCAACCAGTTCTAGAGTCTCCATGACTTTTTTCTTTATATATTTTGGGTTTTCTTCAATAACTTCTAACGCAAAGGCAACATTTTCAAAAACAGTTAACGTAGGAAGGAGCTTAAAATCCTGAAAGACAACTCCCATGTTTCTTCTTAATAGTGGAACCTTCTTGTCTTTTAATTTTTCTAAATTTATACCGTTAATTCGAATACTTCCTTGTGTAGGCTTTTCTTCACGATACATCATTTTAATAAATGTAGACTTACCAGCACCACTTGGCCCTACTACATAAACGAATTCGCCTTGATTAATCCTAACATTTATCCCATTAGCGGCTATTACACCGTTAGCATACTTCTTCATTACATTCTTCATTTCTATCATCTATTATCACACCTGAATTATTTTTTGTATGGATTATTGAAAAGTGAAGAAGTTACATATGAGTTTGAAAACATAAACGAATCACAGAAGAGTTATATGGAAGTGATTTGGTTTATGAATTTATCCTCTGGCAATAAGTTTAATTTTCTAACCTATTCCTTCTACTTTTCCATATGATTCAAAAACCAAAATTCGACAACTTTCAACCGACTTAAAGTGACAATCTGCAACTATTCGCAGGCTGTCTCTTTGCTTACTTAAGCTATTATATCATCATAATACGTCAAATTAACGTAAAAAATTATTACATTTTCTTTTCAAACATAACATAAAGTACTATTGTTTTCATCATACGCCAACAATTTCTATTAATATAGTACTACAAATCGACCTATTTCCCCTTTATTTTCGTTATTTTTTTTGATAAATAGGATTATATACCTAAATTCATAATTTTTTATTGACATTATTTACATATTAAAAACCGTCTTTTGTTAAGACACAAAAAATTCACAAAATTCATTTCCTGTATACGATATTCTAAAAAAAGAAAATTCGACAAATTTATAATAAAAAGAATATCCTCTTTAGTCCCGATTCCTTTTAAAACAAATGAATCATCCCTAAAAAAGATATTCTTAATAAAGTGAAACTTCCATCAGTGAAGGTTTTCCTTTATCCCCACTGGTGGTTAGTTGAACCAATCGAACCTTTACGGACAGTTGATCTCCCACTTATCTTCCTCGTATTCTCCTAAGCTAAGGGGAGTCTTACTCCCATGAAAATAAACGGTTGTCACCCCTATTTTCATCCTTGTTGGTGAAGTTTGCTTCATGGATGGCTGTCCGTTAAGAGTGGGATAAACTTATTTAAATCCTCTCCCAAGAACCTCTGAGGCATCTGTTACAACAACAAATGCTGTATCATCAATAGATTTCACTAGTTGCTTTAGCTTTATAAATTGCGACTGATCTACGACACACATTAAAATTGGTCTTTCTGAATCTGTATAACCACCGTGTGCAGTTAATCTTGTTACACCACGGTCAATCTTATTTAGAATACCTTCCCTTACTTCTTCTTGTTTATCGGTAATAATCAAAGTCATTTTTGAACTTCCAAATCCTACTTGAACAAGGTCGATTGTTTTGCTCGTTACAAATAAAGCAATTAATGCATAAAGACCTTGTTCAATACTAAATACAATAGAAGCAGTAATAACAATAATCCCATCAATTAATGCGACACATTTGCCTAACGAAATACCGGTAAATTTATTGATGATCTGAGCAGCTAAGTCTGTCCCACCAGTAGATGCTTTCCCTCTAAAAACAATTCCTATGCCAAGTCCAATCCCTATTCCACCATAAAGGGCAGCTAGTAATGGTTCATTTGTCCATGGCTCTAACCCTCTTGAAAGGTACACAACAAATGGTAAAAATACGGTACCGACTAACGTCTTCACTCCAAAGCTCTTTCCTAATAAAAAGACGCCTAAAATAAATAATGGAATATTAAATGCCCATTGCACATAGGCTGGTTCCCACGCAAACATTGCCTTTGTAATCGTGCTAATACCACTTACTCCGCCAGAGGCAATATTGTTAGGTAATAAAAACAAATTAAATGATAAAGCGACAATTGCCGACCCTATTAGCACATAAACATACTCGCGCAATTTCATTCTTTTACACCTCTATTTTCTTGTCAATTTCTGTCACATTTCCAAAGCGTTCTTATTCGACAATCTTTTTTTATTATATAAAAATTGTAAAGAGCATAATCAAAAATATGACATCCTTTTTATAATCAGTGCAATTTATTAAAAAAAAACAAACGAAAAAGGAGGAAACTATTCTCATTCCTCCATTCATCATTCAATGAACTGATTCTTCCCAAGCAGAGAGTATATCATCTATTATTTGAAGTGTAAATGGTGGTAAATTAGCGTGGTAAAGCGATGAAATAAGAAGGAGTGACCTCGCAAAAGTAGTTTGCGAGGTCTGTTAAAGCCTATAAAATAAAAATCCAAAAGAGGAAGGCAAGTCCGAATCGATAATAAGCAAAAGGAGCCAACTTGATTTTGTTGATTAGCTGAAGGAAAAACTTAATAGCTAATAATGCAACAATAAAAGCAGTGAAAAAACCAGTCAGGAAAAGAGGAAGGTCTTGTGGAGTTAAATAGTTCCAGCTTTCGAACAAATCCTTACCAGTCGCAGCTGCCATGATCGGAATCGCCATAATAAAAGTAAATTCCGATGCTGTTTTGTGGCTCATCCCAGCGAGCAAACCACCAGATAAAGTGGCACCAGAACGGGAAAAGCCAGGTACCAATGCAAAGCACTGAAACATGCCAACTGCAAATGCTTGTCGATAAGTAACTTGATCTAATGTTTCTGCTGTAGGCTTGTGCGGTTTCCATTTCTCTGCTGCCAGCATCAATAGCCCCCCGATAATAAGAGTAATCACAACCGTTCCTGATCGAAAAAGTACTTCCTTAATAAAATCATAAAATAGGACACCTCCTATCCCAAAGGGAATAATTCCAATGGCAATATGAAAAATGCTTAATGTCCCAACCTCTTCCCCCTTCTGCCACTTTTTTATTCCTATAATACTTAAAATCCGTCTCCAAAAAACAAAGACTACCGCAAGAATACTTCCTAATTGGATAATAATTTCAAACGTTTTGGCTTTCTCTCCTGTGAATTCTAATAAATGCGCAACTAAAATGAGATGGCCAGTTGATGAAACTGGAGCAAACTCAGTTAATCCTTCTACTATTCCTAATATAATAGCAATGATAATCTCCATGTAGTTCCTCCTCTTAGAAAGATGGGCGTGCTTTACAGAAAAATACTCAACAAAAATTAACGCATGTCCATTTAAATATATTTTTTAACATCTAAATCTAGAATCGAAAAATAAAAAAAGAGCCAAGTCAGGCTCTTTTTTCACATGGCTTTATATAAATAAATATGCCAATTGCTTTCTTTAGATTCAAACTCCTTCATAAATTCAAGATTTGTTTCTTCTGCATTATTGATTGGGAGTGCAGATAGAATATATTGTCCCCCCATCTCTTTCAATGCTTCTATATTTAACTGTAAATGGTTAATCTCTTTATCGGATTGCTTAGAGTATTGATAGTTCTTGCCCAATTCATCGACAAAAATATAACATCTACCGCCCCAGTCATCGTAATAGTTTCTTAACGCTTTATTTTTGTTAAGCTCCGGCTCGATTATTTTTCTAAATTGAAGCTTATATGTTAATGGATAAATATTGCTATAGGAATCCAGTGTATACATCCCATTATACTGTGCTACATTTGGATGGATGCCGATATTTACTACTCTATATTGATCCAGTGGCTTTCCGATAAATTCCTTAATGTCTGCAAATTGCTCTTCAGCAAAATATTCTTTATAGCTTGGTTGATTTTTATACATGATCTGTTCATTTGTGGGCACTAAAATTAGTAACTGACTGATTATCAGCACATAAACAAGCCTACGACCGAAATAGCCATTCTTCCAGATCATTTTCAAAGTAAGCGCAAATAAAGTATAGATAATCATCGGTCGCAAATAATGAAATCTAGCAAAATTAAAGCTTGTTAAAATACCAAACTTCTCTTTTAATGGCTGCCATCCTTCAAAAAACCAAAAGGCATACCATGTCGAGAGGACGATATTCAATAAATGAAGACCTACATATAATTTATTTTCCTTCCACGTTTTTTTCAAAAGAACGATGATAAGACCATATAAAGTTAATGGTAAAATAATAAATTGATGAATAGTTCGATCTTGATTATGACTGATCACATAATTTTTCACGACAAGCTTCAAGGTTTGCACAAAATTTAGCTTTGATTGATAGAATACATCTCTGTTTGTTAATTCATCCGATAGTGGTGCAAACATGGAAAAAACAAGACGATAATCGATTGCTAAATAAATAAAAATCATATAGATAATGGCGATAAGGAATGCCCAATTTCCTTTTCTGTTCTTGATACAGTCGTATAGCCAAAACATTCCCATAGCTGCAAGGAAATAGAAAAAGCCAATAACAAAGGTTGAAAAGAAAGGAATTATCGTTAAAACAACTGCATCCTTCCAGTTTCTTTCTCCGTTTTTAATATTCAGCATACTCCATAAGGCAAGGGGCATTCCCAGAATGCTGAGCATTCCTGACGGCCAATACGGTGTTAAACTAAAGGCTAGCGCAACGCCAATTGTAATCAGGTAAGCATTTTTATGCTCCTCTTTCATCACATATTTTTTCAATAATAAATACATCCCTAAAAATGCAACGAAGTGAGTAATTGCTTGACTAAGTCCATATGCAATGACAGGAGGGAATAGCTGAAATAGAAAGACCATCGCATAATACTCGGAATAATAAGTGTCTCTCGAAAATTCCCCATTCATAATTTGTTCCACTGGTGTATGTAACGGAGAGAAGGCAATTCCGTTGTCTTTCATTACTTCATACCATCCCAAATTAGAATCTAGATTGTCATGTACTCGCATATGAGCATCTTCATTTAGCACAAAATAAGGCAGTACCCACAGTAAAACAATTACAATTGCTATATAAAAAAACGTTCTTTCTCTCTTTAGATAATTCATTTGACGCTCCTAGCATTTTCTTGATATCGTTTCGGAAAAACAAAATATTTCTGCCCTGCATAATTTAATAATGTATAGAAGCCACTTCCAAATAGAACGGCAATTTCATCTGTATAGAAAGATAAAAAGGTCATTTCACTCAGCAGCATTTCCACAATTACCAAGCCTGTTTTATAAGCAAGAAAATAAGAGGTTAAAATAACTGCGATGAAGCGTAGTCCACTACTTCCTAAAGCCGCATTGCTTTTGAATGTAAATCGTTTATTTAGAAAATAACTTACACATGCTCCTACTGCATTTCCTATAAAAGTTGCAGTCCAATAATGGAAATGCAATATGTTTAAGCATAAATAAATGATAGATAAACCAATAAAAGTATTCATAAGACCAACTATTAAAAATATAAGAAATGGTTTATCCTTCATCTAGAATGCACCTTTGATTTATTTCCTACTTTCTTGCATAAATTACTTTCAATAATATAACGTGGTCGCTGCTTAACCTCCTCATAAATTTTTCCGATATACTCTCCGATTAAACCGATACTCATAAGCATTAATCCACCAAGCAGCCAAACAGAAATCATCAAAGATGTCCATCCAGATTCTGTATGACCCATAAAGTTCTGAACTAACGCATAGATACCGGCAAATACACTAATAACCGAAAATAAGAAACCTAACATCGTAATAAGACGGATTGGTTTTACACTAAAAGAAGTGATTCCATCTAAAGCAAAAGCAATCATTTTACGGAAAGGATATTTTGATTCCCCTGCTGCTCTAGCCTTTCGTTCATAATAAACTTTTGTAGATTTGAAGCCTAATAGAGGGACAACCCCTCTTAAAAACAAATTTGACTCTTTAAACCGCAACATTTCCTCGATTGCTCTTTTACTTAATAATCGATAGTCAGCATGATTATAAACAAGTGACAAGCCCATTTTCTCCATTAATCGATAAAAGCCTTGAGCCGTATTTCTTTTGAAAAAAGTGTCTGTATCCCGTTTGCTTCTTACTCCATATACGATTTCATTGCCTTGTAAATACTGAATAATGAATTCTCTTATTACGCCAGTATCATCTTGAAGGTCAGCATCGATACTTATCACACAATCTGAAAATTTGACTGCCTCTTCCAATCCAGCTAATAATGCACGCTGATGGCCAAAATTTCTCGATAGTTTCATTCCACTTACTAACGGATCAAACAAAGTCGCATTTTCGATTTTCTCCCATGTAGAATCTTTACTGCCATCATCAATAAACAGTAATTGACTTTGCTCACTGATTAAATTTTCTCCCATTAAATCGCACAAAACAGTTCGTAAATTTTCCATTGTCTGATCAAAAACCTCTTCCTCATTAAAACAAGGCACAGCAATGGTTAATATTGTTTTTTGCATTTGTAATACCTCTTTTCTTTCCACTTTTTCCTCTAATGAAATATCTTTTTATTAAATACCCCACTTAAGTAAGACGACGAAACTGTGAAATAGTTTCATTAATTGGAAAATATTATATAAAAAAACTGTAAAAGAATAGTAAAAGGAGAGTGAAAACGGATACTTTCATTAATAGTGCTATATAAAAAAGCCAAATTCATCTGGATTAGCAATCACTAATCCATTCTGAATTTGGCTCTGTTTATTAAGAATTAATTTTAGAACGAAGATAAGCATTAATAAAGATATCAAGGTCACCATCCATGACAGATTGTGTATTCCCAACTTCTGTATTCGTGCGGTGATCTTTAACCATGGAATATGGATGGAAAACATAAGAACGGATTTGGCTTCCCCAGCCAATTTCTTTTTGTTCTCCACGGATTTCCGCAAGCTTTTCTTCTTGTTCTTCGATTTTACGTTGATATAATTTTGCTTTCAACATTTTCATTGCGGTTTCTCTGTTTTTAATTTGTGAACGCTCTGTTTGGCAGGAAACAACAACGCCTGTTGGAATATGCGTAATACGAACAGCAGAATCGGTTGTATTAATATGCTGACCACCCGCTCCACTAGCACGATACGTATCAATTTTTAAATCTTCTGTACGAACCTCGATTTCAATTTCATCGTTAAACTCGGGCATTACATCACAGGATACGAAACTTGTGTGTCTGCGGCCAGACGAGTCAAATGGTGAAATACGCACTAAGCGATGAACCCCTTTTTCTGCTTTTAAATATCCATATGCGTTATGTCCTTTAATCGCTAACGTCACACTCTTAATACCAGCTTCGTCTCCTGGTAAATAGTCTAAGGTCTCTACTTTAAACCCTTTTTTCTCTGCGTATCTTGTATACATGCGCAGAAGCATGCTGCCCCAGTCTTGAGACTCTGTACCACCCGCACCTGGGTGAAGTTCCAAGATGGCATTATTTTTATCATACGGTCCACTTAATAATAAATTTAATTCGAACTGGCTTAAACGATCAACTAATTCCGTAAGCTCCTCTTCCAACTCCGCACGAAGCTCAGCATCGTCCTCTTCCTTCACCAATTCGTAAGTTAATTCAAGGTTCTCAAATGTGTCTACTAATTGGTAGAATTCATGAACCTGGTCCTTTAATGCATTGCTTTCTGAAATTACTGCTTGAGCTGCTTGCTGATCATTCCAGAAGTCAGGATGAAGCATTTCATCTTCTAACCCAGCAATACGCGCCTCTTTATTTTCTAAGTCAAAGAGACCCCCTAAAGTTTTCTAGTGTTACATTTATCTTTTCTAACTCATTGCGAATATCTGCTAATTCCATTAATGTCACCCTTTATATAAATTATAGTTCTAAGTAGTTTACTACTTCCTTTATGTATTATATGGCTTTTTGAAAAAAAATGCATGTTTTCCTGTTAATTTAATAGTGAAGCAGGAAATTGATCGTGGGTTTTGCGGGCTTTCTTGCGATTTTCGCACCTTTATTTGCGACTTCTCCACTCTTACTTGCGACTTTCCCACTCTTACTTGCGACTTCTCCACCTTTACTTGCGACTTCTTCACCTTTACTTGCGCCTTTCCCACCTTTACTTGCGATCCTATCCAATCTCCCAGCACCCAACCCCATCCAAATAAAAAAAGTCTACCGTTTCCCAAAAGGAAAAGGTAGACCTCTAACTACTTTATATTATAAATTTGCGCCATGGCAATTTTTATATTTCTTTCCGCTGCCACAGAAGCATGGTGCATTTCGTCCGATGTCTAGTTGCTTAACTGCTGGTTTTTTCTTTGGTTTCTTGTCGCCGCCTTCTTCTTTTGGGTTTACTGCTTGGCCTTTGGCCACTTCTTCCCTTTCCAGATTATTGCGGATTTCTGCTTTCATGATATATTTTGCAACGTCTTCTTCAATGGCAATAACCATTGCTTCAAACATAGCAAATCCTTCTGATTGATATTCACGAAGCGGATCGATTTGTCCATATGCACGAAGATGGATACCTTGGCGTAATTGATCCATTTGGTCAATATGGTCAATCCACTTACTATCAACGGCGCGAAGAACAATAACTTTTTCAAATTCGCGCATTTGCTCAGGCGAAAGCTTCTCTTCTTTTTCATCATAGCTTTGTAATACTTTCGTGAAAATGAATTCAACGATTTCATCACTTTCTTTTCCACGAAGATTCGTTACTTCTACATTACCTTCATTAAGAAGATTTCCATTTACATAATCCACGATAGCCTGTAAATCCCAGCTTTCTCTGTCTGCATTATCTGGAGTATGTGCTTGGACATTTCTCTCTAATGATGATTTAATCATCTTTTCCACAATAGAGCGCAAGTTTTCAGAAGTTAATACTTCATTACGCTGTGAGTAGATGATTTCACGTTGCTGACGAAGAACATCATCATATTGTAGTAATTGCTTACGTGAATCGAAGTTATTTCCTTCTACACGTTTTTGTGCAGATTCTACAGCACGAGATACCATTTTACTTTGGATAGGCTGGGAATCATCCATACCTAGTCTCGCCATCATATTTTTCATATTGTCTGAACCGAAACGGCGCATCAATTCATCTTCCATGGATAGATAGAATTGTGTTACCCCTGGATCTCCTTGACGACCAGAACGACCACGAAGCTGGTTATCAATACGTCTACTTTCATGACGCTCTGTACCGATAACTGATAGACCGCCTAATTCTTTAACACCTTCGCCAAGTTTAATATCTGTACCACGACCAGCCATATTTGTTGCAATGGTCACAGAACCTTGTTCCCCGGCAGTTGCAATGATCTCCGCTTCTCTTTCATGGTTTTTCGCATTCAAGACATTATGCGGAATTCCCTTTTTCGTTAAATACTTCGAGATAATTTCAGACGTTTCAATTGCAACGGTACCAACAAGTACTGGTTGTCCCTTTTTGTGGCGATCTGCAATATCTTCTACAACTGCTCTGAATTTCCCGTCCATTGATGCATAGATTAAATCTGGGCGGTCATCACGAACGATATCACGGTTTGTTGGAATAACAACAACGTTCATATTATAAATATTGCGGAATTCCTCTTCTTCCGTTTTTGCAGTACCAGTCATCCCTGCAAGTTTTTCATACATACGGAAATAGTTTTGGAATGTGATCGTTGCAAGCGTCATGCTTTCATTTTGAATTTCTAAGTTTTCTTTCGCTTCAATTGCTTGATGCAAGCCATCACTATAGCGGCGGCCTTTCATTAAACGGCCTGTAAATTGGTCAACAATGACAATCTCGCCATCTTGAACCACATAGTCTATATCCTTGTGCATACTAGCATGAGCTTTTAATGCTTGAGTAATATGATGGTTAATTGCAACATTGGAAACGTCAAATAGGTTTTCGATTTGGAAAACACGCTCTGCTTTTGACATACCTTCTTCTGTTAATTGAACACCTTTTGTTTTTTCATCATAGGTATAATCTTTTTCTGGCTTTAGGCTGCTAACAAAAATGTTGGCACGAACATAAAGCTGTGTTGATTTTTGTGCAGAACCAGAAATGATAAGTGGAGTACGAGCTTCATCAATTAAGATGGAGTCAACTTCATCAATTACTGCATAATACAATGGTTTTTGTACCTTTTGCTCGTGATAAAGAACCATGTTATCACGCAAATAGTCAAAGCCAAATTCATTATTTGTTCCGTATGTGATATCGGCACTATAAGCTGCTTGCTTATCCTCTCTAGAAAGACCATTTAAGTTAAGTCCGACTGTTAAGCCAAGGAAATTATATAATTGTCCCATTTCTGCGGCATCACGAGTAGCAAGATATTCGTTGACTGTTACAACGTGAACGCCTTTACCAGATAGGGCATTTAAGTAAACTGGCATTGTTGCTGTTAACGTTTTACCTTCCCCTGTTTTCATCTCAGAAATATTACCATCATGAAGGGATGCTCCCCCCATTAGCTGTACAGGATATGGATAAAGTCCAAGTACACGCTTGGCAGCTTCTCTCACTACTGCAAAGGCTTCTACCAATAAGTCATCTAATGTTTCCCCTTTTTGGAAACGCGCTTTAAATTCTTCTGTTTTTCCTTTTAATTGCTCGTCCGATAATGCTGCAGTTTCATCTGCAAGCAATTCAATCTTATCAGCAATCTTTGCTAATTTCTTAATATCGCGTTTGTTTTGATCAAATACTTTATTTAAAATTCCAAGCATTAAAAAACGCTCCTTTTTCTATTGTAATGAGAAATCGTAGTAGATATTGGGAAGATTATCTCTTTTTCATTAAAAGCAGATGAAAATTAATTGTCTTCTTTGTTAACATATCCGTGATTTCATCGAAAAAAATCAATTTTTTAGTTAATTACCTTTAATTATATCGCATACTATATATTATAGAAGAAAAATGATAGCTAAATACCCATTTTTCTTTAAAATGAAACTAGTATCATCTATACATCTTACCATTTCCACAATAGCGTGACAACTTATACCTTGACAGAACAACGGATTCTATCAAGATACACAAAAAAACTCCCTATCAATTTAGGAAGTTTTTTAAGATAATTACTTCTGTTTTTTCATATACTCAAGTACTTCTAAATCGATGAGTCCTGTTGTTTGCTCTCGTTCTTCAAAGTTTTCGGTATGAATATATGTTTTTAGCGCTGTTGATACATCTGTTGTATTTTCGTTTAGATAGTTTAATCTTTGTAAATGTGTCGCTAGTTCTTCTTGCGTCTTTCCTTCTATCGGAATAATATTCTCTGGCTTTGATGAGGCGAAATAGAGTTGCTGTAATTGATAGATGCGTGTAAGTTCTTTGATTGGCTCCTCGTGATCTTCTACCCGCAAGTCAACATAGCGATCATTAAAACCACCATATCCGCCTCTTTCTTTTACAACAAGCAGCGCTGCTGATTGCTGCCCTCTACTATCACCACCAGCGTCCTGTCCTGCTTGCAATGCTGCGAGTAACCGTTCTGCTAGTTTCCCTTCTGTTTTTTGAAAAATATCTGCCATTGCCTTTACTGTATTTTCATCAACAAGAATATTTCCCTGTGCTGTAAAATGAGGACCTGTTACCCCTCCAGCCCAGTTATAACATTCCTTTCCCGTAAAAGTTGCAGCATTCCCATTTGCATCAATAAAGCCAACCTGTCTTTGTTCTCTTCCTGGGTCTTTGTCTAATAGTGTATGCAAGGCTTCTTCTGCTGATTTTCCTTCTTCCATTAGACGCAAGCCTTCTGGACCAAAGGACGTATTTGCATAAGATTGCGTCGCAACGGCTCCCACTCCTGCTTTTGCCCAAGGAACAACTGCACCAACGCCAAGAAATTTAGACTGGACAGCAATACCCCATTCTTTTTCCTGTGGATCATAGCCAACAATTGAAAATGTCATTGCCTAACCTCCTTCTCCATTTAAGCCAAGAAAATAGCCCCATACACAAGGGAACCTGCTATCACATAAGCAGGATGAACTTTTACTTTTTCTAGTAAAAGTAAGCTTAAGACACCTATGAAAACTGTCTGGTAAATTCCAATTCCATCATACGAATTCTGGAAAAAACTAATCGTCATCATTGCTAGTAAAATCGCTATCACTGGTCGAACTAAGTTTGTCAGTAAATTTACTTTAGGTGAATCTTTAAATTTCATTAAAAGACGAAGCAAGGCTATCATTAGTAACAAAGATGGAGCAACCGTTGCAAAGACGCCAATAAATGCTCCAATTACACCACCTTCTTGAAATCCGATGTAGCCTGCCATTTTTGTTGCAATTGGTCCAGGCAAAGCATTTCCCATTGCCAGCATTTCACTAAATTCATTTTCCGTTACCCAGCCATACCGGTCGACTACTTCTTTTTCCACTAAAGGAATGGAAGCGGGTCCTCCTCCATAGCCAAGAATCCCAGGTAGAAAAAATGCCCAAAAGATGTGCCAGTAAATCATGAAGCCTTCACCTCTTTTACTTCCTGCTTCTCCTGCTTGCTAAAAAGAGAAACAACAATGACAACTCCAATCACAATCGCAGGATGGATATTAAGAAGAACTAAAAGGATTAGACTTCCTACCAGTAATCCAATCGTTAGCTTTACGCCAAAATGAGCATTTACTTTTTTTAGAAAATCTACTGTCAATACTGCTAGCATCACCCCAACTACGGGAACAACTGCCTTGGCCATACCTAATACCCAAGGCTTATCTTTAAAGGAATTTAAAAAAGTTAAAAGAACAATCATTAATAGAATCGTCGGAACAACGGATGCGATAATGGCATTTAACATTCCGAGGACTCCTTTTACTTGCCAACCAATATACCCGGCCATCTTTGTCGCAATCGGTCCAGGCAAAGCATTCCCTAATGCTAAAACATCAGAAAACTCGTCATCTGTCATCCATTTATATTTATCGACTACTTCATTTTTTACAAGGGGAATAGAAGATGGACCACCGCCATATCCTAGTATCCCAACTCGGAAAAAAGCAAGAAATAGATGCCAATGTGTCATAAAATCAAAACCTTTCCGAAGTCTTACCAGGAAGCAATCGCTCCATCTGTTCTTGATTCTGTCCCGCCAATTAATACACCAGTCTCTTCATCTCGCCAAATAATCTGTCCTCTGCCAAAGTGCCCATACTCCGTTGCTGTTTGGATCTCATGTCCGCGTCTTGCAAGTGCTTGGGCGAGATAGTTTGGAAAATGGGGTTCTACGAGAATTTTCTTTCCTTCCATCCACTGCCATCTTGGTGCATCTAAAGCCGCTTGTGGGTTCAAATGGAAATCAATTGTATTGGTGACAACCTGGAAATGTCCTTGTGGCTGCATATAACCACCCATTACCCCAAAAGGTCCGACTGGTTTATTATTTTTCGTAAGGAAACCTGGAATAATCGTATGATACGTTCTTTTTCCTGGTTTTAATGCATTGGGATGAGTGGAATCTAGTGAAAAATCATGCCCGCGGTTTTGCAAGCCAATTCCTGTTTCTGGAATAACAATTCCCGAACCAAAGCCCATGTAATTACTTTGAATATACGAAATCATATTTCCTTCTTCATCTGCTGCGGCTAAGTAAACCGTTCCTCCTTTTGGAGGGGATAATGGTTCTGGAGTAATTGCATGCTCGCCGATTTTTTCTCTTCTTAAAGCCGCGTAATCTTCGCTTAATAGTTCACTTACTGTATGAGGCATTTCTTTCTCTTCCGTAATAAATGCTTTTCCATCTGTAAATGCAAGCTTCATTGCTTCGATATGCTTGTGGTATGTATGTACCGAATCCTTCTCTGTTAAATCAAAGCCTTTAGCAATATTTAATGCCATTAAGGCAACTAACCCTTGACCATTTGGTGGAATTTCCCAAACGTCATAACCTTTATAAGAAACGGATATTGGTTCTACCCATTCTGGATAAAAACGAGCTAAATCGTCTTTATGAAGATAGCCATTATGATCTTCCATAAACTGCGAAATTTTTTCTGCCAATTCTCCTCGATAAAAGCTCTCTGCATTTGTTTCTGCAATAGAACGCAAGGTAGAAGCATGGCCTTCTGATGACCAAACCTCACCAATTTTTGGCGCTCTGCCATTCGGTGCAAAGGTATCGAACCAAGGTTTATATTCTTCGCCTTGAAACTTCTCTTTAAAACGATTGTACGCAAGATCCCAATACTTCCCTAAAGTCGGGCTAACTGGATAACCTTCTTCAGCCAGACGAATAGCCGGTGCCAACGTTTCACTCAAAGGTAACTTTCCAAACTTTTCTGAAAGTGCAGCCCATGCAGATGGAACTCCTGGTACAGTAACGGGGATAACGCCATGGGTTGGCATCTTCTCTAACCCTTTTTCTTTTAAATCGTCAATAGAAATAGAACTTGGTGCAGGACCGCTCGCATTTAATCCGTGCAACTTGTCTTTTACCCATACAAGGGCAAACGCGTCGCCGCCGATTCCATTCGATGTTGGCTCCACTACTGTTAAAGCTGCTGCTGTTGCAATAGCCGCATCAATCGCATTCCCACCCTTTTGCAAAATTTCAAGACCAGCTTGAGCAGCTAAAGGCTGGGAAGTAGCGACCATTCCCTTTTTGGCAAATACAGTGTTACGTTGGGATGGATAAGGATGATACAAGTAATCTAGTTTCATATTAATTCAATTCCTTTCCGACATAATGACAGGCTACGAAGTGATTCGCCTCGGCTTCTTTCCACTCTGGTTTCGATTGTTTGCATAAGTCAGTCGCAATCGGACAGCGTGTATGGAACGGGCACCCAGATGGCGGGTTAGCAGGATTAGGGATTTCTCCTTTTAAGCGAATACGTTCACCCTTTCCTCCCATTTTAGGTCGCGGAATCGAGGATAACAATGCTTTTGTGTAAGGATGAAGGGGATTTTCATATAATTTTTCCGAGGAAGCAAGTTCCACCGTATTCCCTAAATACATAACTAAAACTCGATCACAAAAATAGCGAACTACCCCTAGATCATGAGAGATAAATAGATACGTTAATTGATATTTATCTTTTAATCCCTTCATTAATTTTAATACTTGTGCTTGAACAGAAACGTCTAACGCAGAAACTGCCTCATCACAAATAATCAAAGAAGGATTAAGAGCAATTGCACGCGCAATTCCAATACGCTGACGCTGCCCGCCACTAAATTCATGGGGATAGCGATCATAATGTTCTGCCTTTAGACCGACCTCTTGTAAAAGTTCTACTACCCTTTGTTTTCTATCTTCTTTTGATAGATTGGTATGAATAACAAATGCCTCTTCTAATGCATTGCCAATTTTTTGGCGCGGATTTAAAGAAGCATATGGATCTTGGAAGATCATCTGCATATCTTTTTTGATTGCTTTTCGTTCTTTACTCGAAAGTGCCTGTGTATCTTGGCTTTGGAAATACACCTTTCCATCGGTTATTTCTTCTAATCCAAGAATCGTTCGACCGAGCGTTGATTTCCCACAGCCAGATTCTCCAACAACACCAACACTTTCTCCCTCAAAAACTTCTAAACTAACATTTTCGACAGCCTTTACATTGCCTTGAACTCTTTGCAATAAACCACCTTTAATAGGAAAATACTTCTTAACCCCTTCTAATTTAAGAAGGGATGGTTTCTCGATCGTCTGCATGTATTTCCACCTCCTCCTGCAACCAACATTTTACGCGATGAGCGGAATGCAACTCATATTCTTTCGGGGAATCTGCTTTACATCTATCTGTCGCAAATGGACAGCGCGGATGAAAGCGACATCCACTGATTTCTTCATTTAAGTTAGGCAACGAACCTGGAATTGCTTCAAGTTCAAAAGATGGATCATCAATATCAGGTACAGAATTTAGAAGACCTCTTGTATAAGGATGCTGCGGATTGGTAAAGATACTTTCCACATCGCCTTCCTCCACCTTTTCCCCGGCATACATAACCATTACTCGATCCGCTATTTCTGCAACTACTCCCATATCATGGGTAACCATAATAACTCCCATGCCAAGCTGGTTCTTTAAATCATCCATTAAATCCAATATTTGTGCTTGAATTGTTACATCTAGCGCAGTAGTTGGTTCATCGGCAATTAATAATTGAGGACGGCAAGACAATGCGATGGCAATCATAACCCGTTGTCGCATCCCACCACTTAATTCATGTGGGTATTGCTTCATTCTTTTTTCAGGATAGGGAATTCCTACTTGTTTTAATAATTCAATTCCTTTCGCATGTGCCTTTTGCTTCGATAATTGTTGGTGAAGCATTAGCGGCTCTCTTAGCTGATACCCGATTGTTAAAACTGGATTTAGTGCCGTCATCGGTTCTTGGAAAATCATCGAGATGTCGCGACCTCTGATAGAACGCAGTCGTTCCTTCGGGAGTTTTGACAAATCGGTGCCATTCAAATTAATCGAAGACTCTTTGCTAATATAGCCATTACTCGGAAGAAGCCCCATGAGTGACAGGGAGGTAATACTTTTCCCACAACCGGATTCTCCGACAATGCATAATGTTTCTCCCTTATCTAAGTCAAAAGAAATTCCTCGTACAGCTGATAGTTCCCCATCAGCTGTACGAAAATTTGTCCGTAAGTCTTTTACAGATAATAGCTTCTTCTCCATTTTTAATCCCTACTCTCTGTAAACTTTATATAGTGACCAAGTTCCTGTTGGATCAATCTCTAATCCTTTAACAGATTTATCATAAGCAAGTGTTACTACCCCATGGTTCATAACAATGGCAGGTGCGTCTTTTACAAGAAATTCATTCGCTTCTTTTAGTTTCGCTGCACGCACATCTTGGTCTACACTTTCACGACTTTCTTCTACTAATTTATCAAATGTTTCATTGCTGTATTTTACCTTGTTAGAGGATTCCACATTATCAGAATGGAAATTTGGATATAGTAATTCACTTCCATCTGCTGTTGAATTGGACCAGCTTAAGAAACTTAACTCATAATCCCCAGTACGGGTTGCATCAAGGTATGTTCCCCATTCCATTGTTTCAATTTTGATTTTAAAGCCCGCTTCTTGCAATTGAGATTGGCTGATTTCTGCCATTTTCATATAGTTCGCTCTGTTTGCAACTAGTAATGTATACTCTTTGTCACCAAAGCCATTTTTCTCTACTAATTCTTTTGCTTTTTCTAGGTTATATTCATAACCAACGTCATTGCTTGCCTCATCATAGCCGAATACTTTTGGTCCAATAACACTATTACCTGCAACTCCTAAACCGTTAAGTTGTTTCACATAAGCATCTCGATTCAATGCATATGCTACTGCTTGTCGAAATTCTAAATTATTCATCGGTTCCTTTTGCATGTTAAATCCAAACCAGTAAACAGGTGTTCCTTCTTTTTTCGTTATCTCTACATTTTTAAGCCCTTCTACACGTGACAATTGCTCTGTTGGAATAGCGTCAATAAATTGAACATCTCCTGATTGCAGCATGGAAATTGCTGTTGTTACTTCTGGTACTACTTTAAAAGTAATTTTGTCTAGTTTTGCTTCCCCTTGCCAATAATCAGGATATTTTTCTAATACAACGGATTCTCCTGGCGTCCAGCTAACAAATTTAAAAGGACCCGTCCCTACAGGATTTTTCATTAAATCGCCATTTTTATCTGCCTCTGGGCTAACAATTGCAGCATTAGAATGAGAAAGTGCTGCAAGTAATGCACCGTATGCATACTTTGTTTTAATTTCTACTGTGTATTCATCTTGTACATTGACAGATTCAATTGGTTCAAGCAATGAAGCACGTGGTGCAGCAGTTGCAGGATCGCGGAATTTATCAAATGTATACTTTACTGCTTCCGCATTAAATGGTGTACCATCTTGGAACGTAATTCCTTCTTTTAACTTGATTACCCATGTTAATTCATCAGGATTTTCATAGGATTCCGCTAAAAGTGGTTCAATTTCCATTGTTTCTGAATTACGCGTGAACAATGTTTCGTATACTTGCTCATTGACAGAGGCAGAAACAGAGTCATTTGTTAAAATGGGCGATAGTCCTACTACATCTGAAGTTGATGCATACGTTATTTCCTGGGTAACATTTCCTCCGTTTGATCCTCCACTAGAACTTTTCGAACAGCCTGCTGCAACAAGCAGTAATAATGCTAACACCGCAAAAACTAACTTCTTCATAAATAACTCCCCTTCATTTATGTATTTGTTATTGATTAACTTTCATATTTGGATCAAGCGCATCTCTTAATCCATCTCCTAAAACATTAAAAGCAAATACGGTTAGCATAATGGCAATACCAGGAATAATCGTCATATGTGGGGATGTCCACATATACGCCTGACCTTGAGAAATCATTGCCCCCCATTCAGGTGTTGGTGGCTGCGCTCCTAATCCTAAATAGCTAAGAGAAGCTGTCGAAAGAATGGCGGTCGCCATACGCATTGTAGCGAACACGATAATTGGTGCTGTACAGTTTGGCAAAATATGCTTAAACATAATGCGAATATCGCTTGCTCCCAATGATTTCATTGCCAATATATATTCTTGTTTTTTTACAGATAAAACAGAGCCTCTGACTATTCTGGCACAAGAAGGAATCGACCAGATGCTGATGGCAATCGCTACATTTACTAAGCTCGTTCCAAGAACGGCAATGATAAGCATCGCAAGCAAAATACCTGGAAAGGCAAATAGTAAGTCTACGATTCTCATAATAATTCCGTCTAATTTACGATAATAGCCTGCCAGCAACCCTAGCGTAATGCCGCCTACTAATCCAAGAGTAACGGCTATACTACCAACTACTAAGGAAATTCTTGCCCCGTAAGCTATTCTGCTCCACATATCACGACCATAATTATCAGTCCCAAGCCAGTGTCCTTCAGAGAACATCGGTAATTCTGTCGCTTCAAGATTTTGACGTGCAGGGTCATAGCTTGTGATTAACGGCGCCGTTATAGCGATTGCTACTTGCAATATAATAAGAATCAGTCCAACAACGGCCAAACGATTTCGTATCAACTTTTTCCAAGTAGATAATAGAAACGAATCTTTCTTTGCCTTCTTTACAATGGGTGGCACTTGCGGGTTCGTTACTGTTTCCATCGACTTCCTCCTTTCTTAATTGTCATAGCTAATTCTCGGATCTACAAAGACATAAATAATATCAACGATTAGGTTCACTAAAACAAAAAGGGAAGCTACCAATAATACGGAGCCTTGCACCATCGGAAAATCTCTTGATGCAATCGCATTAATCATTAATCTCCCAACACCGTTTATTGCAAAAACCTGTTCGGTAATAATCGTTCCCCCTAATAATCCTCCAAAGTTAACGCCAATTACGGTAATGACAGGAATCATTGCATTTTTCATTGCATGGACGCCAATAATTGATTTTTCCTTCACTCCTTTGGCTCTCGCCGTTCGGACATAATCCGCTTGAATCACTTCCAACATCGAGGAACGACTCATCCTAGCAATCATCGCAGCTGACCCCGTTCCTAATGTAATAGCAGGAAGAATTAATTGCTGCATTCCCTCTATTGTCCAAAACGGAGCATCCAATCCTCCAACCGGCAGCATCTGCAAGTTGACGGCGAATACGAGAATCAAGATAGAACCTAGCCAGAAGTTAGGGATCGATATTCCGCCTAATGAAAATACAGTACTGAATACATCTAGCCATGAATTTTGTTTAAGTGCTGAGATAATACCAGCTACTAATCCAATCACAACCGCAACAATGATACTTGCAATTGCTAAATTCAGTGTATTCGGAAATCTTAGAGCAATCGCTTCTGACACAGACTGTTTCGTTTGATAGGAATAACCCAGGTCGCCCTGTAAAACATTTTTTAAATAGTCCCAATACTGAACAAGAAAAGGCTTATTCAAACCTAAACTTTCTTGAATGGCGGCGATATCAGAATCAGTTGCCGTTGGTCCTGCTATAATCGAAGCTGGATCACCTGGTGCCATGTGCATACTAGCAAAAACTAAGAAAGATATTCCAATAAGTAATAATACGAGCTGAAATAGCCTTCTAATAATCATCGAGATCAACCGTCTCACCTTCCCCCTCTTTGCAAAATAACCAATATTAACTTTCAAAAGTAAACTAAATCCTTTCATTTAATTAACAAACGAAAGCAAATAATTAATATTCATGATTATAAGACAGTTACAAAAAGAATTCTAGTGATTTTTCTAAAAAATTTAATAATTTTATATATTCGATATTTACAGAAAACAAGAAAACCCTTTCGCTTCTCTAATATTTATTTTATCGAAATAGTAATATGTTTTTCACAAAGTTAGCGGCTTTGAAAAAAGGAGAGTTTCTATAGATTACGGGGATTGGATTCAGTTAATAATCATACATTTTTGGGTATTTTTATACTATCTTTATTTTCTTATAGTAATTTATATGGATGGATTCGTTCTGATTGGTAGGAATGTTAAGCGGTGAATACTATTTCAAAAAAGTAAATTTTCTTATATTTTTAGTTAGAGACTTTTTAAAAGTAATTTATAAATTTTCTTGGGGGAATTGGTTGGAGTTTCTATATCCTTACAATTAATCTGAATTTTATAATGATGTAATCAGAAGGTTGATTGGAGAGGGAGGTATGAAATTCTGCAGTAAAAATCAAATGTTTAAAATAGAGGTCACCTATGTAAAATAAGTTGAAGAAGGAATAAAAACCTAAACGATTATACGAAATTATTAATTTAAAGAAAGAAGGTTTGTGGTAATCATCCGCAGACTGAAGAACCTTAATGGTGGTGAAGCACCTGTTGTGTTGTTCAATGCTTCTAGAGAACCAATTACTTTTTTTCATATAAATCATTAAAATCAAGTTATTCCTTTTAAAAGAGGTCACGCAAAATCAAATTTCTTTAATTATTACGGAGCAAATTCAATTTGCCCAGTAAACAATAGGAAAATAAAGATTATCCAAAATATAAACAAAGACGAGGACAGTATTAAAGCTATAATAGGGATCACCTTTTTCTCTGTCTTCATTAACATCGCGATTATAGATAGTAGATTTCCTGCACCTGTAAGAAAAAATGTTATATAATCCCCAACCAAGCTCCCGACATTTGCCATTCTTGTCGGTGTGACAAAAACAATGAAAACGCAAATAATGCCAATAGCAAGGGCAATGTAACTAATTATACCGTGCTTCTTTGGTGTGGTAATTTCATTTTCCAAATAAACACAAGCTTTCTAATTTTTGTGCAATAAATTCATTTTAGCACAATTTTCCTTAATGATGGAAATTACCTCAAATAAATTATAGTTTTTATTTCGAATTTTTATCTGTCATTCCGCACTTCGCATTTTATTTTATGTGATAAATTTATCTCTTTTAAGGGGAAATTTTCGTTTTGTAACATTATATTGAAAACGTTGCGTCCCTAATCAAAAAGGGCACAGAGCAGCTTTCTCTGTTACCTTAAACAGAAGAATAAGCGCAAAAGGGGCACAGAGCAGCTTTCTCTGTTACTTTAACCAGAAGAATAAGCGCAAAAGGGGCACAGAGCAGCTTTCTCTGTTACCTTAACCAGAAGAATAAGCGCAAAAGGGGTACAGAGCAGCTTTCTCTGTTACCTTAAACAGAAGAATAAGCGCAAAAGGGGCACAGAGCAGCTTTCTCTGTTACCTTAACCAGAAGAATAAGCACAAAAAGGGCACAGAGCAGCTTTCTCTGTTACCTTAACCAGAAGAATAAGCACAAAAAGGGCACAGAACAGCTTTCTCTGTTACCTTAACCAGAAGAATAAGCACAAAAAAGGGCACAGAACAGCTTTCTCTGTTACCTTAACCAGAAGAATAAGCACAAAAGGGGCACAGAGCAGCTTTCTCTGTTACCAAGAGTAAGCGATAAGAATAAAAATGTACATTCTTAAACTGTCTGAAGTTACGCCGCCCTTAGCTTGGCAATTACATCTGTTCTGCTTTTTCTTTTTGGCTGGTTTCGTAAAGTTTGTTGCTATTACCCGCAGCCTTCTTTTTTTATAGGACCCACTAAGAACATAAAAAAATACAAAACAAAAGATAAAAATAGTAAATTTGATCTTTTGTTTTGTATTATCGTTAAATTTTCAAGCCATTTCTGCTTTTAAACCTTCTTAAAAGGATATGGCTTTCCACTCTTGTGATTCCTTCTAAAGAATAGAGCTCGTTGTTGGTAAAGCTTTCTAGTGCTTCGAAGTCTTCGACTAGGACGTGCATATGTAAAGTGCTTGGACCTGTCATTTGATAGCAGCTTGCTACAACTGGATTTTCCGCTAGCGTTTGCGCTACTTGAATAAGAGAAGCTGGCTCGCAGTCGACTTCAAAAAAGGCGGAAACTGTCTTGCCTACTTTTTCGGAGTTGATAACGGCGCTGAATTTCTCAATGACTCCATTTTCAATAAGTTGGCTGACCCTCTCTCTTATTGCTACTCGTGATAAATTTAGTTCTTTTCCAATCTCTACATAAGATAGTCTGCCATTTGCTGTAAGTAAATCTAATATTCGTTTATCTGTTTCATCTAACTTCATTTAACCACCACGCATCTTCTGTTTTAAATTATGTTTCATTATAGCTTGTAGATTAGAAATTAGGAAGTATTTTTTAGAATTTTCAAAATTTCACAGATGGATACAAAAGTGTTTGAAATATTTAGTAGGGTTGTCTATTGACTTATTTAGGGTTGTAGAAAGTATGGAAAATGAAGTAAATAACTCTAGGTTTCAAATCTATCCTAGTCTTATTTTTTGCTAACAAAGGCAGCTTATTATTAGTCCAAACTCTGCCGATTATGTAGATTTAGAACCAATAAAAAGCCTGCAGCTTGTCCGCTGCAGACTTTTTATTATTGTGCTTCGATTAAGCCATATTTTCCATCTTTTCGTTTATAAACGATATTTGTATTGTTTGTTTCTGCGTCTGTGTAGACGAAGAAGTTATGGCCTAAAAGGTCCATTTGTAGGATTGCCTCTTCGCTATCCATTGGTTTTAAATTGAAGCGTTTTTGACGGACAATCTCTAGATCCTGTTCTTCTTCCTCTGTATTTGGCGCACTCTCGTAAGAACCAAATAGTTCATTAAGATTTCCTTTTTCTCTATGCTTACGATTTACTTTTGTTTTATGTTTTCTTATTTGTCTTTCTAATTTATCAGAGATTAAATCAATGGCTGCATACATATCCATGTGGTCTTCTTCTGCACGTAACAGCAACTGGGACATTGGAATTGTAACCTCGACCTTAGAAGTTTTGTCATTATACGTTTTTAAGTTCACATTTACTTGTGCATCTGGTGTTTCAGAAAAATATCTTTCTAATTTGGATATTTTCTTTTCTACATACTCTCTAATTGCTGGAGTTACCTCAATGTTTTCTCCTCTAATGTTGAAGTTCATAAGTTACTCCTCCTTTATAATTTCCAGTGCAAGTCTTATTTTTTCCTAATGGTAAATGAAAATATACCATATAAGAAATCATTTTGACTATACAATATATTTCTAGCATACCCTCTCAAAATCCTGCTAAAACGAGAATAAATTTCGACAAATTTGTGAACTTTTTTCAAAAATGAACTGCTAGTGAGTATTCCTAGAAAATTATTCTAATAAATTTTTTATGTCAGAAAATGTTTCAAATTGATTAGTAGAGGTTATATATACAGCATAATTAAAACGTATAGTTCGATACGAAAAAACGAAGTAGCCGGTTTACTAATAAAAGAACTAGTTCTTTGAAAAAAATTAAATAGGCAAAGAAGAATACGTTCCTAGTATTTTTCCTATTAAAAGTTAAACCTATTGTATTTAAACATCTATACAATCGTTCTTTCTTTTAAAAACATTTCGACATAATCTATGAGAAGAAGCCTATATTCCTAATGATAAATGGAATTATGAGTAGCACTTATCCCTTATATGTCGAGATTTAGCGAAATTAATCAAAATATTTTTACAATTCATTGTTTTATATTTGCTACAATGAACACATTAAGAATTTAACCTGGAGGTAAAATGAATGAGTGAGAAAATCTTACAAAACCAACCTGAATTAGAATTAAAAGAAATGGAAGAGGAAGAATACTATTACAAGCTCTGGGAAGATGATCGTTTATAAACCGAAATAGATCTACTTGATAAGAAAAATCAAGAACATTTGCTTTTCCAAGAGATGTTCTTAAAATTTGAAAAATTTCTGGAAATATAAGTAATATATTACTTTCTTTTGAATTTCTAACTAATGAACTTTTGACAACGCATACTGGAGGGATCTATTTTGAATAAGAAATGTATTGCAATGCTATTGGCTGGCGGAAGAGGGACAAGATTAAAAAAACTAACAGAAGAATTAGCAAAACCAGCAGTACCCTTTGGAGGAAAATATCGTATTGTTGACTTTACATTAAGCAACTGCCGTAATTCAGGTATAGATACAGTTGGTGTATTGACACAATACCAGCCACATGTACTGCAAAATTACATTAAAGACGGAAAAGATTGGGATTTGGACAGCAGAGATGGCGGACTTAGCATCCTCCCTCCATACCAATGTGGTACTGAAGAGCGCTGGTATGATGGTACAGCCCATGCTATTTATCAAAATATATCCTATATTGACCAGTATAACCCGGATTATGTTCTTGTTATTTCTGGTGACCATATTTATAAAATGGATTATAATTTAATGCTACAACAGCATATAAAAACGGGGGCAGATGCAACGATTTCAGTTACGGAAGTTCCTTGGGCGGAAGCAAGCCGATTCGGCATCATGAACACAGATAGCACGAATAATCGCATTGTCGATTTTGAAGAAAAACCATCTAACCCAAAATCAAATTTAGCTTCAATGGGTGTTTATATTTTCAAATGGAAAACGCTTAAAAACTATCTGCAAAAAGAAGAAAAAAATGAATTATCTTCAAAAGATTTTGGGAAAGATATTATTCCTGCTATGCTGACAGATAACCGCAAATTACACGCTTATACATTTAAAGGTTACTGGAAGGACGTTGGGACAATCGACAGCTTCTGGGAAGCAAATATGGACTTATTATCGAAGGAAAGCAATATCTTTCTAAATGACAAAGACTGGACCGTATTCACCCACGAACAGTGCTTTGCCCCATCCTATATTGAATCTTCCGCTACCGTAAAACGCTCCATTATAAGTGAAGGCTGCGAAATTTATGGAACAGTTGAAAACTCCGTCATCTTCAATGATGTCATTATCGGAAAAGGATCCATCGTTAAAGATTCTGTACTCCTTCCTGGAACCGTTATCGGTGAAAATGTAGTCATCGAAAAGAGTGTAACGGCTTGTAATGTAACGGTTGAAGATCACAGCATTATTGCTCCAGAGGATGCTGATTCGGAGATTGTTTTGATCGGAGAAAGTGTTGAGAATAAGCAGACTCGTGTTGGGTTGTCTCGAGTGATTTAACTAGGGGACAGCAGGGTCAGGTTCCTTGGCCACTTTCACATAAAAGAGCTAATATTCACTATTAATTGGATATTAGCTCTTTTTCTTATGTTTCCAACTTTTGATGAAACTAAAATGTTTTATCTACTTCTTACTTTGCACGCTGAACTTATCTGAAATAGATTCCTCTGTGTCTTTACATAATAGATGAATATGATTGTCCCTCAAACAATAACCATATAACTTTTACTTACTAATAACTCTGCCTAATTATTTCAACTAAGGTATAGGTAATCCTCTATCTAAATAGAAAAAGTGGGACAAGGAACCTGACCCCTTGACCCACCACTATTTGCGTTTATCGTAAAACATACCATCTGTTTGCAACGATTGATACGGATTCACATATTTTTGATTGGATGATTTTTTGTGTTCTAAACTACGTAATTCCTTTTGAATCGATTGCTTTTCTTTTGCCAGCAATGCAACCAACTCTTTATCTTGTTGCAATAGAGCCTGTCCGATTTTCTTTTCCGTTTCCGTTGTCGGAGAAGTTAGAAGTGTTAAGCAAGCTTGTCTTTGATCCAGAAGCTGATTCACTTTTTCCGTATCTATCTCAGCTTCTCCTTTCAATAGCTCCACTAACTCATTCGTAATAGCATAGCATTGCTTTAATGCATCCATTACGCTTGACCACTTTGGCCGTGCTGTTTTTGACGATTTAAAACAATCGCTTCTTTCCATGTGTCACGGAATTCAGTCACAAGAGATTCCACTTCCTCAATAATCGCAACGTTATTCTCAATGTTTGCCTTAATCAACTGACGGTTCATATAATCATACAAAGACATCAAATTGTGCGAGATCGGAATATCCATATTTAACGTTACCATTAATTCCTTAATGATATTTTGCGATTTTTGAATATTGGTGTTTCTTGTAGGAATGTCATTTTCTTTAATTGCATTTTTGGCTAAGTGTAAAAATTTCAGACAGCCGTTATATAGCATTAATGTCAAATCTCCAGCAGATGCCGTGTTTACAGAGTTCTGCTGATAGGATTGATATGGGTTTGAAATGGCCATTATTAAATCTCCTTTTTATTAAGAACTGAACATACTTGTTAAATACGTAGATTGGCTATTTGCTTTGTTAATCGCAGTTTCCATCGCTGTGAAACGAGCCCAGTATCGGTTTTCAATTAATTTCAATTTATCTTCAAAACGAGTAATTTGACTTGCATAGTTATTTAATACTTTTCCTAACGTAAATGTATTATTTACACTAGTAGTTTTCCCAGCTTTGGCCGTAATATCAGTCATCGCTGTTTTTAGAGTATCCCTTAAGCGACGTGCAATTCCTTGTTCTGAACTCGTTGCTCCATCCTTTTGAAACAGTTCATAAACAGCGTTTGGATCAGCAGAAATTGCTGCTCTTAATTTATCTTCATTGATTGTTAGCTTTCCACCATCTAAGTAATTAGCAGTCGTAGAAATCCCAATTTGCGATAGTTGGGAATAAGTAGACGTCCCACTTACTGGAGAACTAAAATTCGAACGCATTTTTGTTAAAACAATATTTAAAATTGAATCATTTTTCAGCGTACCACTTTTCGCAAGCTTATCCCATTTTTCAATTTCATCCTCTGACATGTCCTTTTTCTGCGCATCTGTAAGAGGTTGATAATCTCGGTACTTTGTTTCTGTTGTTTTGGTACGAATCTTTTCTACTAATTCGTTATACTTATTTACGAATTGCGTTATTGTATCTAGGATACCATCTACATCAGGTGTAGAGGAGAATGTTACTGCTTCTGTTGTTACTTTTTTGGCAGTGAATTCTACTCCGTTGATGGTGAAGGTGTTGGATGGACGGGTGATTTCTAGGCCATTGTATTCGACTTTAGCGTTTGAACCCAATGTTCCTGCTCCTCTTTCTGCTGCCAAATTATTATTAGAATTCATTCCTAGTATATTATTAAAAAATTTATTGGGACTTTCACCATCATCAGATAAAATAATTTCAGGAGCATCATTTGCTATATCTCCAGTATTTTTTGCAGTAATAGAGAACTTTTTTGATACAGGATCAAAAAATGCTGTCACGCCAGAATCTTTATTTATCTTAGAAATTACACTATCTAAAGTATCATCCTTAGTGATAGTCAATTCAAATGGCTTTTCTTGCATTACTCCATCTTTCGTTATTGCACTTATTTTTATAGTCTGATTTTCTTCAATTCCAAAATCAGAAAGTTTTTTAGAAGAATCTGTTATTCTTGAAGTAGTATAACTTTGCATTGTAGCAGCAGATGCAAGTTGATTTATCTTAATAGATCCAGAAAAATCAATCGTCGAATTCACATTCTTAACTGAAAGTGCATCAGAATTAGAAATTGCTACTGTCTTTTTAATAAAGCTAGCCTGTTTAGCAACTCCATTAAAAATAGTATTATCTAAATCAAGCAATAATGAATTCATTTCCCGATAGTCATCACGCTGCCATTCTGTATATATCTTTTTTTGATTTATCTTATCTAGTGGCACTCGTTCTGCAGTCATTAACTGTTCAACAAGTGTATCAATATCCATTCCACTAGCTAAACCACCAATTCTTAATACCATTTTAACTCACCTCTTTTAAATCTTCTCATCAATTACTAATCCCATAAATTCCTTCATCGCTGCATACATATCGAGCATTTTTTTAGATGGAATTTCGCGAACTACTTCTTTCGTGTCATCATCAATAACAGTTACATAATAATCATTTAATTTTTCATGAAGCTCAAATTTCAAGGAAGTATGCGAAGGCTGCATGAAAGCATTAATACTTTCAATTACTTCGTTTAATTGCTCTTTGTTTGGTTTTGGACCATAAAGCTGTAACTGAGGATCCATACTATCTAATTTTTTTTCGATACCATTAGTGTTTTCCGCTTGTCTAGGTGTGTAGATATTATGTTGGGAACCAATCCGTTCAATCATAAATTATCCCCCTGTGAATGCATCTAGAATTTTATATTTTTTATATCGGTTAATATGAAAGATATTTAAGGAATAAAAGGAAAGAAGTTAATTTTAGAGAGGAATGTACTATACAACATATAGTTCTAATTGACTAATCACTTTTTATCAATCAATACTATAAAATATTTAATTAACGATATAAAATAATCTTTTTTCCAAAGCATTAATTGCTTCTTTTAATGTGAGCAATTGAGAATTCATTCCATTTATTTCTTCCTTGGTCAGTTCATTATGTAATGCATATTCAGCAATTGCTTTCATTTCATGAAGATTATAATCGATCTCCTCTAAAATTCTTGAATGTTCCTTGCTTCTTTTCAATTCCTTTTTAAGAAACTCTTTATATTCTTTTATATGCTTATCCATTTTACACCTCTAATAAGTAATTTTTAAGCAGATCTTTCTAGTAAAGAAAAAGAGATCCTAGAATTACTAGAATCTCTTTTATTAAAGCTAAAATTAACGAAGAAGTTGTAGAACTCCTTGTGGTTGTTGGTTCGCTTGCTTTGCGACTGTCTCTTTCGATGACAGAATAGACTATATCTTCACCCTAACTATTATAGGGGCTGGGCACTTCGAATAGTATTTACTATCCTACGAGATTCATAATCATAGTTTTCACCTTAGACCGTATTCCCTAGTCGTTGAACCTTCTCCAGAGTTTCCTCTCAGGAGCTTGGCTGCTGATTATCCATTGTGTCATCCCTACCATTTTCAAACCATCACGCCTATCGTTTCCAATTACGTTGTGGTTGATAAAGCTTTAGGAAGTTCCAGCAATTCACCCAGTAATGCTCTTACCCGTTACCAAGTAAGACGCCCTTCAAATCAAATTAACGAAGAAGTTGTAATACTCCCTGTGGCATTTGATTGGATTGAGCCAACATAGCTTGTGCTGCTTGAGAAAGAATAGAATTTTTAGTTTGGTTCATCATTTCTTTCGCCATATCAACGTCACGGATACGAGATTCCGCAGCAGTTAAGTTTTCAGAAGAAGTACTTAAGTTGTTGATAGTGTGGTCTAAACGGTTTTGGTTTGCACCTAATTTAGAACGCTCAGCAGAAACAGTGTCGATAGCTGTTTGGATTTTAGTGATAGCAGCTGCTGCACTTTCATGTGATGTTACATCTAAAGCTTGTTCAGTAATTGTGTTGTTTGTACCGTCAGTTACTCCAAATTTAGAATCAGTACCCTCAGTAGTGATTCCTAGAGCACTTGCTCTCATATCACTAATATCTAGTGACATACTTTGACTTTGGTTTGCACCAATTTGGAATTTCAAGCTCTTTGCTGGATCAGCTTCAACAGCTTCAACAGCTTCAGAACCAGCAGTTGTTGTGTTTAATGTAATTCCACTTACAACTGGAGCAGTAGCAGACTCATTATCAGCATTTTGAGTTAACACTAATTTACCGTCTGCATCTTTAGAAGCAGTATACTTAACACTTAAATCATCATCCGCATTGATAGCAGTGATTAATTCATCTATATCAGAAAACTCTCCTGCATCTGTATCAGGAGTCGTGTTTTGAACAGTGAATTCTTTTGTGTCAATAGTGATTTTAGCACCATCTGTAGTTGGAAGTGTAGCTGCAGCTGCAGTGAAAACACCTGCTACTGCATCTTTAGCTTCTACAGCAGCACCATTTTTATCACCGTTTAATAATTTTTGAGTATTGAACTCAGTAGTGTTACCAATACGGTTGATTTCAGAAGTTAAAGAGTTGATTTCTTTTTGAATCTCTTCACGGTCAGTTGTTGTATTTGTATCGTTAGCTGCTTGTGTAGCTAATTCACGCATACGTTGTAAGATGTCAGTAGTTTCGCTTAATGCACCTTCAGCAGTTTGGATTAAAGAAATACCATCTTGAGCGTTTTTAGCTGCTTGATCCAATCCGCGGATTTGTCCACGCATTTTTTCAGAAATTGCAAGACCTGCTGCATCATCAGAAGCACTGTTGATACGAAGACCTGAAGATAATTTCTCCATTGATTTGCTTTGTGCGTTTGTTGCGCTGTTTAACTTGTTGTAAGTGTTAAGAGCAGCAATATTATGATTGATTCTCATTGTTTGTTTTCCTCCTTGAATTTAGGTGTTCACATCCTTGTGAACATGATAGTTTGATAGGAGTTAGGAAGGTCGGCCGCCCTTCCCCCTCTTACTTTATATATCGTCTTTGCTTTTCAAAGGTTTAATAGTTTTTTTATTTTTTTATAAAAAAAATTTTAGAGATATAGTTTAATAGTGTTATAAAGAGCAAATAAAAAGCATAGCCCTACTTGGGCTACGCCATTTTATTAAATAATTTCAATTCTTTCCTTTAAACAAATTCATAACCGTAGCCACATCTGCTGATGCCTGTTGATTTTCTGCAATGATTTCTTCGTATACCTCTTTGCGATATATCTCTACATTCTTCGGAGCTGAAATACCAATTTTCACTTGTTCTCCCTTAGCTGCAACAATAGTGATTTCAATTTGATCGCCAATTTTTATTACCTCACCTTTTTTCCGTGTAAGAACTAACATCGAATCACCCCTTCACCAATGTTGGTTTTGATTTTTCAAATAACGGGTGTTTTGTGTGATAATTTGCTTCATTTAAAATTACTTGTTTTGCCATGTTTTTCTTATTATTAATTATTATTGGTGCTTGCAAGTTAGCAGTTGTTTTTTCAAATGGATCATGAACAGTTAAAATAGAGAAAACAAAAATATCTTCTTCTGATTCAATTTCTAATAACTCAACAATATATTCTTCTAATGAAAAATCATACTCTTTAAAAAAAGTAAATGGATTCGAAAGTACAAAAGCTAATTGCTGATTTTCCAATGATTGAAGAACGTTAAATTGCCCATCATCATCAAGAGGTAAAAGAACAAATTTCTTTTCGTCAGGAAATCCAGGAATAGCTTGTGGAAAAGTAATCACTTCTTTTTCTTGTATTTCTTTTTCACCATGATACTTTGTAGCAATTTTCACTTATATCATTCCTTTATATGTATTGTTCATAGTTTACCCCAATATACTTTAAATTTTCAAAATCTATCTCTAAGGATGGATACTGTGCTAGTTGTATATTTACTTTAGAAGGAGTGTAATTCACTTCTGGATTATTTATTGTACTGTTAATGATTGTTTTTTTCGGTTCAACTGAAATATTTACTTCGCCTGGATCATAACTAATTTGCACACTATTTGGAGATGGTATCCATCCTAGACCAAATTGCTTCTGAGCTCCTTGGCTATTTCTTTTCGCCTGTGCAGCGATAGCATTTCCACCATTTTGGATTTGTAGCAATTCATTTCGCTCTTGTCCTCTTCTTGCCATCCCTTCCAATACAGCCTGCTTTCCTTCTGCAGCAGCATCTTCAATCATTCTTGGTACACTTTTAAACCCAACATCTTCTCTTGCTTTTGTTTGATCAATTGTTAATTGAGAAGGTCTTCTTTTAATTGTTAGTTCTGCTTTCGGTTGTTCAATCTCCAAATTAGCTTGTTTCTGCTGAATCTCTAATGATCCTTTATTTATCCACATATCCAAACGTGCTGGCGTCGATTGTAATCTAATTTGTGGAAACATATTTTCACATCCTTTTATACATTTATAACAAATGACTATTAAAAAGGAGCCAAACCATCGACCAAAACAATAGTCAGGCTTGCCTCCTTTTTATTTTTAACGTAAGAAATCAATTAAAGACGTTTGAATCAATCGTGCACCAACTGCTAATGCTGCATTATGCACACTTTCTTGAACAGATAAATTAGTGATCGCTTTTTCCATATCGACATCTTCATTATCAGATAGTACCTTTGTTGCCATTACTTCTTGGGCATCTATTCTCGCTTCAACCATTTCCAAACGATTGGATCGAGCACCAAGTTCTGCTCTCTCTCTATTCATCGAATTAAGAACCCCGTCTAAACGCCCCAATAAATCATCTAAACCTTCTGTATCATTACTATTAAACTTATCTTCAATCCCTTGTAATACATCAAACATTTCTTGATTAAATGTAGTTGAAGGGCTTATGTTTGCCTTCATTGTAATCCCTTGAGAAACCTCTACTGTATAGTTATCAATAGTAGGATCATTAATATTAGCTGCAACAGTTGGCGGTGTGCCATTTGTTACTAAAGGATTGGATACATCTGTTCCATGGAAAATGTATTTTCCGTTAACTTGCGTATTAGCAACATTCACTAAATCGTCTTTAATCTGGGCAATTTCTTTTGCAATTGCCGCTCTCTCATCCACACTGTTTGTATCACTTTTTCCTTGAAGTAAAAGCTCACGAACACGGTCAAGCCCACTCGTAGCCTGCTCAAGACCAGCCTCAGAGTTATCCATCCACAAATGAAGCTCGGAAAGATTTCGTTTATACTGTTCCACTTGATTTAAGTTGGAACGGAAGTACATTCCTTTCATTGCAACGACTGGATCATCAGATGGCTTTGTTATTTTTTTACCGGTTGCAACTTGGTTGTTTAGTTCAGCTAATTTATTGTAGCTACTGCTAATATTGCGAAGGGAATTCGCAGATACCATTGATTGTGTGACACGCATTATTTATTCACCTATCTTCCAACGACGCCCATGCCGTTTATAATCTTATCTAGCAATTCATCCATTACCGTTATCATTCTTGCCGATGCATTATATGCTTGCTGGAATTGAATCATATTCGTCATTTCCTCATCTAAGGAAACAGAACTAACACTCATTCGTCTGTTATCAACTGTTTGCTGAAGTGTTGCAGAATTGGCAGCCATCTTATTTGCTTCTTGTGCGCTTACTGCCATACTTCCGATAACCCCTTCAAAATAGTTGCGGAAGTTAGACTGCTCTGAATTATTACCATAATCATATTTGTTATTGATGATTTCTGCCAATTTACTCACATAGGTTGCATCACCAAGTGTCGGATTTGAAGGATCTGCATTTGTGATATTATCCAAGCTGTTTCGAATATCCTGTGAAATTGTCATTCTGCTCGCAAAGCCATTACGGTCCGTAATGCTACCATCTGCACTTTCCGAATCAGCAAAGAAAGAAATCGCTTTGTCGCCATCTTTTATTTCATTCGGACTTAGTCCTTCTTCATGCACCTTGTTAAATTCTGTTGCAAAAGTATATGCTAGATTGTCTAATTCTTTTAACATATCGTTAAAAGTCCCAGCTAATTCGCCATTTTGATCTACATATCCATACGATTCTACTACACTCTTTAATTTTCCAGTAGAGTTAAAGTTATTAATATCAACTACTGTATCTCCAATCGAAATAGACTGAACAGCTGTATCATCTGCATTGCTGTTTACCTTTACTTGTTTAGCGCCATCTCTATCAACCAATGTTTCTAGAGCATTCCCTTTATCATCTACTAACGTAACGATTGCTTTTCCTTCTGCTTGTGCTAATGCATTTCCGCCTGGAGCTTCGTAGCTCACTTTGATATTCGCAAACTTTGATAGTTCATCTAGTAAACCGTCTCTTTTATCATATAAATCATTTGGTAAATAGCCATTTGGCTCGATACTGCCAATTTGCTTATTTACTTGGTCAATTTGTGAAAGCAATGTATTTATTTCTTTTTCAGCCACACTTAATTCATTTTTTGCATCTGCTTTTTCTGCTGAAACAGTTTGATGTAAATAATTAAATGTTTCTGCTACTGCAATCCCACGCTGGCGCACTACTGCACGAGCACCGGCATTTTGCGGATCAACTGCCATGTCCTGAAGTGACTTCCAGAAAGAATCCATCGCTGCAGATAAACCAGAATCAGACGGCTCATTCAAAATGGTTTCTAAATTGCCTAATGCTGCAGAGCGATTTTCCCAATAGCCAAGCTTGCTCGCTTCTGAACGATACTGTGTATCAAGGAATGTTTCTCTTACACGTACAACTGCACCTGCTACAACGCCAGTTCCCATTTGTCCTGGCATTTTCGGTGCATTTGTCCCTACAGATGGGAAGCTTTCTGATTGCTGTAAATCGACTCTTTGACGAGTGTAGCCTAAAGTATTTGCATTAGCGATGTTATTTCCCGTTGTATATAAAGCACCTTGTTGTGCTGTTAATCCTCTTCTTGCAGTTTCTAATCCCATAAACGTTGAAGCCATTTTCTTTCCCCCATTATGCCTTTATATTTAATAAGCTGTTTCCTTGTTTTCCAATTGCGTTCGTTTGGATATTATTGCCACTCGGCTTACCGTAATTAATGCTTTTCTGCGTCGGCTTTAATAAATTTAAGGAAACATTGACAAATTGCATGGATTGTTGAAGAAGCTGTTGATTCAATGAATTTGTTTCTGTTAAATTCATGATAATTTCTTTCAGATGATTGGCAATTTCCGATACTTTCTCTGCATCTTGTGAATCAAGAATCTTCACGCAATCCATCACTGTAGGCTCTGGAATAGTTGGAACCATTCGCTTAGAGATAGTAACCCTTGCTTCTTCCAATTTTTGCATGCTCATAATATGAGCTTGTTCATCCTTCATAATTTGCTTGAGGGCGTCCATATCGCCAATCTTAATTGCTTCTGTCTTCTTTTTTGCTACTTCATGTAAACTTTGATGTAACTTCACAAGCTTGTCCAGTGTCTGTATTAATAATGTTGCTGACATGTTAGCCCTCCTTTTTTATGAATGGATTAGTTTTTGGAATAAAAGTTTAAGATGCTTTTTGCTACTTCTTGCGGATTTACTTCATATGTTCCGCTTTGTACTTGCTTTTTCAATGCATCGATTTTTTCCGTGCGCGCAGCAGAAACTTGGGAAACTTGCTGTAATTCTTTCGCAGCAGCAGAAATTTCTACTTTATCTGCTCCTTTTGTTCCTTCTGCTTTATTGGATTGTTCTACTTTGTTTACTTTTTTATATGGATTAATGCCCTGTGTTCCATAATTATTAATTTTCATTGTGTACTCCTCGCTTTCTTTCCCGTACAAGTTTTATTCTTATTACTAGTATCGGATGATTAGCGTTTTATTTAATCATTTCCTTTAATTTTTATAAAAATACGCCAAAATAACTACTTTTCCAATCATCTATGTGAGTATATTCCTAGAGGGGATTTTAGGTTGTAGGTTGAACGCCGAACGAGTTCGGCGCTTGTTTGAAATTAACGTGTAAAATAAGTATTCCGTTTTTTAAGCTCTTTTTGTCTTTCTTCTTCTTGTTCGACTGCATGCAAGTCATTTTTTATCCCATTTAAACAAGAATTACAAAGCTTGCCTTCACGAATAATCGTACCACACTGCGCACAAGGATAGCCAAGGTTAGGAAATTGAGCGAGCTTAATTCTGCCTTTTTTGATAAATTTATAAATCAGCGTTCTCTCTACGCCAGTTGCTTCTACTACTTCATCCATTTGAGCTGTTCGATTTTGCTTTTTGCGAATAAATTGATAGACCTTTTCAAAATCCGCTTCTTCTTTTTTATAGCATTTTAGACACACATCGCGAATATTATTTAACACATAAATATCGCCACATTGTGGGCAATTTCCTAGTTCTGCCACCAAAATTCCTCCTCATCTTGCAATCGTAAAGGAAGAGATGGACTTTGCTCCCGCTTCCTTTAATAATTTTGCTGCAATCCGTAACGTTGCACCTGTAGTATATATATCGTCTACTAGAAGTATATCTTGAGCAATTATCGACTCTTTCTTTTCTAGTTTAAAAATATTTTCTATTTGCAAGCGTTCTTGTCTTGTTTTTTTCGATTGTTTTTCACTATGTATGCGCACAAGACAATTAGTGTAAGGAATTTTCGTATAAAAAAGTATAGCCTCTACTTGATTAAATCCTCTCTCATACAATCGTTCGTCACTTAATGGAATGGGTACAACTATCTTATTTTTCCCTAAATCCTTCGGTAAAAAAGAAATGAAGACAGATGCTAAGCGAAAATCTCCTCTATATTTGAATCGAGTAATTGTCTCTTTCAAAAAATCATTATATAAAAATAACGACTGATTCAATCGCAAAACTCCTTTCCATTCGTCTGTTTCCTCCCACTTTTGGCAATCGCGGCATACACCATCTTTAACATGTATAGTCTCCAATATTTGCAGAGATCGGCCACATACTTGGCACGTCTCCCCTTTAATTACTTCTAATTTCCCCTTGCAATCTGCACATAAATAACATTCTGGTTCTCTTGTGAAAAGATAAGTCCAATTAAATTCAGGGCTTACTGGAGCTAAGCAAATCACACAAATCATAGAAGCATACCCCTTTCTCTTGCTTCTTTATTACTTTTCATAATTTGCTTTCGTGCTGAAACCATACTGTTTGTTTTTCCATAATGAAAGAAAGTAATCGTTCCATCCGGAAATTCTTTTTTCCTGCCTACCCTTCCTGAAATCTGAACGAGAGCACTTTCGGTAAAAATTTGATTTTCTGCCCCTAACACCGCAACATCTACATTAGGAAAAGTTACCCCTCTTTCTAAAATGGTTGTCGTGATAAGCAAGTCCAATTTTTTATCACGCATTTTTTGGACCTTTTCTTTTCTGTTAGAATCTTCTGCATGAACAGTTTCTAAGCTACTTATAATTGGTTGTAAGAGCATTTTTATTTTTTCCATATAATAAATTTTCGGCACAAATAAAAGCATTGGTTTCTTCTCGGGAACTCGTTCACGAATCCATTTAATAAGTGTGGCAGGTAACTTTTCCTTATTTAATCCTTTTTCCCAATTTCCACACCACTGAAAAGTTGGCACTGGCAAAGGGTATTGATGAAAACGAGCAGGGATGGTGACGAAGGGAATCTTCTTTTGTCTACATTTTTCTTGCCAATCTTTATCAGGAGTGGCCGTTAAATAGATAAGTGTAGAGTGTTCTTTTCCCGCTTTCTGTACAGCATATTGAAGGGATGTATCAACTGAATAGGGGAAAGCATCCATTTCGTCCAGAATGACAAGGTCAAATGCTTGTTGAAAACGAAAAAGTTGGTGTGTTGTGCTTATCGTTAGGGGACTATATAGATGACGATCTTCACTGCCGCCATAAACAGGAAGAACCTTTATGTCTGGAAAAACCTCCTGCAACCTAGGTGCCAATTCGAGGACAACATCTGTACGAGGCGTTGCAATACATACTCGTTGATTTTGCTTTAATGCTTTTTCGATCCCTTTAAAAAGTATCTCGGTTTTTCCAGCTCCACACACCGCCCAAATAAGTAGTTCAGATTGGTCCTCGATAATTGCCTCCATTTTATCAGATGCCTCTTGCTGCCCTGGTGATAATGATCCGTTCCATTGTAGCGCAATTTCTGAAGTTTCTTGAGTTAATTTAGGTCCACTCCAAGTAATTAATGGAGTACATTCACTAATTCTCCCCATCATGATGCAATTTCGACAATAGGTGCATGTTGCTTTACATCTCGCACATGGAAAACTCGCAAACAGCTGCTGATTTTCATTACCACAACGCTTGCAGATATATTTATTGCGAGCATTTTTATCAATGCCTTGCATGTAGGAACAATATCCATTTTCGTAATGTACTTGGATTTCTTCTTCAGAAAAGGGCAATTCACTTAGTAGTAAAGCTTTACCTTGGAGTGTAGCTTGGAGTTGTGGATTAAATGGATAAGCTCTAGTAAGTGGGGGCGTTATGAGTAGATTTGGTGAAGCATACGAAATTCGAAAAGAGTGAGGGGGGTTACTTTTAGTGGGGATTAATATATTGTCCTTTTGATAAAACCGCATTATTTTCCTCCTAATTCTGATTTAAATAGATTTAAGGTTAAGTGATGGACAGTCATTTTTAAGTTTAATTTCGCTAGTATTCTGGAAGCAGTGTAAATAGAATCTATTTGTAAAAATTCCCTGAGTTGAGAATTGGTGATTTGTTCCCCCGAAAAGAAAGTAATAATCTTTTAAAGTTGGGATCATCACTTGATTTGTCTTGTGTTTGCAACCAAGGCAATACCAATGTTGCATATGTTTTTTCATTGAAAATTGGTTGCAACATTCGCACTTCACTCCGGATATGATATCTGTTTTATTAACTTGATACTTTTGCAGAATATCCGTATCTAAAGGAGTATTCTTTTTCTTTAAGCATTTGATTAATTTCTTCCTTTCATCTGCTGGGAGGAAGGATGCTTTAAAAGATGAAGTAAGTTTAGGAATTAATTCTGGCAAATACTCTTTATGAATTATGGTATTTTTAAGGGTTTGAATTTGAGGAGAGGATAAACGTAAAATCGATTTGGGATTACTAAATACAACGAGAGAGTAAATCGGAATAGCAGGAAATTGATTGGCTAGTAACCAGCCTTCAAGTTGTCTCTTTAATCTGTTCACTTGAATAATAGGGTCCGGAAAGGCCTCTTTTTCCTCTCCTTTTATTCATATCATTTGATGCAAATCCGTATCAAAGTACAGTTCACCGACTATGTTTTTCACTTCAAGAATTAGGGCATATTTTGCATGAAGAATTAATACATCAATTTGAAAAAAATGATTTCCATCCCATAGACGTAAATCATGAAGAATAAAGTAGTCCTCATCTGGTAAAAAACTAAGTGGGAAGTCTACAGCTTTCTCTCCCCTGTAGCCTGCCAATTTTCTTTGATAATCCTGATTTATCAAAGAAATATTAGGATGATGGGCTCTAATTCTGGAAAGTAAGGCTTCTAATTGAAGCGCTCGATATGGATATTCAATTAGTCTTACAATCAACTGATCACTTCCTTTCATTTTTATACTGTTTATTCTATGCTTTAGCTTGAATTCCTGCCTATTTTATAAAAAATTACGAACGTTAATATAATTTTTGCTTTCTGATGTGAGTGGTAGCAATCTTAGTTGCCGTTTTACAGCTTTTGCTTGTTACTATTTTACTTTTACTTGCGACTTTCACTCTTTTACTTGCAACTTCTCTACTTTTACTTGCGACTCTGCACTTTACTTGCGACTCCCCACTCCTTTACTTATGATCAACCAACCCCCAACACAAAAAAACCCGGTTCTCATCAAAAACCGGGATATATCTCTCACAACCTATTATCTCTTCTTCATCCACCCAAGCCCCATTGATCCCTCACCTAAATGAGTTCCAATTACGGCACCAAAGTAGCTTAAGGAGAATTCAATATTCGGGAATTCTTGCTCTAGCTCTGCTTTCCATTCTTTTGCTTCTTCTTCGCGATTAGCATGGATAATGACAGCATAATAGCTGTCTCCATTGGTTGCTTCGCGTAAAAGTTCCACGATGCGCTTCATTGCTCTTTTTTTTGTGCGGATTTTTTCAAATGGGACGATTAGTTTATCTTTGAAATGTAGCAACGGTTTTACTTGCAGGAGACTTCCTATGATTGCTTGGGCGCTTGAAAGGCGTCCTCCGCGTTGGAGATTGGACAGATCATCTACCATAAAGTAGGCGTGGCTTGTTTCTTTTAATTCATCTAGAATTGGCATAATTTCTGCTGCTGTTTTGCCTGCACGGACTAATTTCGCTGCTTCAATGGCATAGAATCCTTGAACCATGCAGCTCACTTCTGTATCAAAAGCAAATACATTAATTCCATCTACCATGTCTCCCGCAGAGATGGCGCCTTGATAAGTACCGCTAATTCCGCTTGATAAGTGGATACTAATTACTTCATCATAATTCTCGGAGAGTTTTTCAAATAGCTCCACAAATTTTCCAATTGATGGCTGAGAAGTAGTAGGCAGCTCCTTTGTTTTAATTTCTTCATAAAATTCAGATGCTGTTAATTCCTTTTCTTCTTCATACACTTCTGATCCAAGAATGACCGTCAATGGAATCATATGTATATCGTATTTCTCCCTCACATCTTTAGGGATATAAGCCGTACTATCTGTAACAATAGCTGTTTTCATCCAATTAGTTACCTTCCTTATCTATCGTTTGTATATCATTTTAACTAAAAAAGAGTTTATTTGCATTATCTATTAACTCTATTATAATGCACAAAAAGAGGAATTTATATGGATTTTTGATGGGCAAGAAAATATTATAACAGATTTTTTACTTTTGAGGCTGATTCGGAATGGGAATTTCTCTTCTTTTTAATTCAACAAAGAGGAGCAGGATGAATTCTTCGGCTAGCTCTAATTTTATCGCTTCTAAATATGCTTCTATTAAGGTGTGATCAGGAAGTCTGTTGATTCCATTCATTGGAATTCCTCCTATCATCTTCTTTACCAATATTTTATCAATAATTCTAGGTAAAAACACCTAATTAGCTTACAATATTATGACAATTCCACAAACAAATAGGGAGGACAAATAAAAAAGGAGCTCCTTAAACCAACTAGTGATTCAGGTAGCACCTTTCCTATTAACGAACTTCTACCCAACCGTTTTTAATAGCAACAACAACTGCTTGCGTACGGTCGTTTACATTCATTTTTTGTAGAATATTACTTACATGGTTTTTAACCGTTTTTTCACTAATAAATAATGCCTCGCCGATTCCTCTATTACTTTTACCATCTGCAAGAAGCTGTAAGACTTCACATTCACGTCTAGTTAATAAATGTAATGGTCTTCTAATTTCTACAACTTGTACATGGTGTTCATCAGAGTTTGCATTTTCTAATGCTAGACGACGATATTCATTTACTAGGTTATGGGTTACTTTCGGATGTAAATAGGAACCTCCGTCAGCTACTACTTTAACCGCTTCAATTAGTGCATCTGCATCCATTTCTTTTAGTAGATAACCGCTAGCACCTGTTTTTAATGCATGTGTTACGTAGTTTTCGTCATCATGAATGGATAGAATGATAACCTTTGTATCAGGAAATTTCTCTAACAATTGTCTTGTTGCCTCTACTCCATTAATAGTAGGCATATTTATATCCATAATTGTTACGTCTGGTTGGTATTCTTCAATTAGCTGAATAGCTTGTGTACCGTCATCCCCTTCAGCTACCACTTCGAAACTCGATTCGAAATCGAGAATTCGTTTTACCCCTTCTCTAAACAATTGGTGATCATCAATAATAACTATCTTTGTAGTCAACTGCTCCGCCTCCCTTATTTTTCTTTAGGCTCTTTTTCGAATAATGATATGTTTTGTTATGTATGAAGTCCCTTAATTACAGACACAAACACTTAATCCAGGAAGGATATCCCCTTTCAGTTTAGGGACCTCCCTTCCCTCAGAAGTCAAGATTATCTGCTTTAGTCAATACTACTCAACTAACTATCTTACAAAGATTGGATTCTCCCTATGAATACAGTCCCTTATATCATCTAATAGGAACGTTGATCATAATAATGGTTCCAACTCCGATTTTTGAATCGATGGTTAATTCCCCATCAAGAAGATGTACTCGTTCTCTCATCCCAATTAAACCAAAAGATTCGTCCTTTTTCTGCTCCTTATCGAATCCCTTGCCATTGTCCTTAACCAAGACAATAATTTGGTCTCTTCGTAATTCCACTTTAACAGAAATATTAGATGCATCTGCATGCTTTAAAGCATTTTGAACAGATTCTTGAACTAAGCGAAAAATTGCCACTTCGTACTTACTTGGAAGTCTTGCTTCTTTTCCAATTATGGCAAACTCAATTTTCGTTGATTCATGATACTCTTCTATTGTTTGTAAATATTTTTTTAGTGTTGGAATAAGGCCGAGATCATCTAAAGCCATTGGACGAAGATCATAAATAATTCGTCTAACTTCATATAATGCACTTCGTACCATTACCTTTAAATTTCTAATCTCTTCAAAAGCCTCTTTAGCGCCACGCTCTTTATATATTCTTTCTACTAAATCAGAGCGCATCATTACATTAGCCATCATCTGTGCTGGCCCATCATGTATTTCCCGAGAAAGTCTCTTTTTCTCTTCTTCCTGAGCACCAATAATTTTTAGTCCAAAATCCTGTTTTTGCTTGGCATCTTCGATTACTTCGCCAACCTGTTTTAAATCACTAACTAAGTAATTCATCACGACAGAAATTTGCGTTACCAGATGTTCTGCACGCTCAATTGTTTCATCTAGTCCTAACAATCGACGCTCTAAATCATCTCGTCTTTCTCGATATTGCTTTTCTAGGTGACGATTCATGCTTAAATCCATTTGCAGCGTATGTGCTCTTTCATAAGCTTCCCGAACTTCCGCTTCCGAGTATTCATTAAAATGCTTACTCACTTCTGATAAGCGTTTACGAGCAAATCGAGACTGGATCTCTAGCTTGTCTCCTTTTTCTATCGTATCTAACACGAGTACTTTCATTTCTTTTAATTCTTCGGTAAGGGTTTCATAATCTTGTCGACATTGTTCTCCAATACGAAAAATTTCGTCTTTGCTGGAACCAACGGTCTTAATCATTTGTTCCACAATATAATCTAACGTTTTTGTGTCAAATTTCCTTATTAACATATATAATTCCTCCAAAAAGGCTAAAACCCTTCCAACATCCATTCTTATTTTAGCTTGAAAGTTAATAATATGTATAATTCATCGTAAAATAAATTAAAATCGTTATTTAGACACATCTTCCCCTACCAAAAACCATGCCTCAAGACCTATTAACAACAAGAATTACTGTGAAAAAGTATGTAAAAATGCAATAATATAATTTTATCCTATTCTAAACCAAAAACAAAGAAAAAGAAAATAAATAGATGAAAGAAGCTGGAAATTAAAGAATCTTAAGCCTATCCATGAAATATAGCCCATAACATATGTAGCGGGTCTTTTCGAGCATTGAGTTTTACTTATTATATCACGCTTGCTAAATCGCTATATTAAGATTTGATTACAAAGAGAACAATAATTGAAGAAAAAAGAATGTCGAATTATAATGAAATAAGACTAATTATCGATTTTCTATTATTTTTAATAGAAACAGCTATAAATACTGACTTATATAACGAACAGAAGAATCTTATTACGATATTTGGTGGATAACAACAAGTCAGTATGAAGACACACAGAAAGGAGCTTCCATTATGCTTCCTTCCTATCTAACTGTGCCTAGCTATGGAGAATATGAACTAATTATTCAAAAATCACGTTTTATTGCTCATATCGCTCGAACAGAAACAGAATCAGCAGCACAGGCTTTCATAGGAGAAATAAAGAAAAAACATAGAGATGCAACTCATAATTGTTCTGCATACCTAATTGGGGAACAAGACCAAATTCAAAAAGCGAATGATGACGGGGAACCAAGTGGAACGGCAGGAGTGCCAATCCTTGAGGTACTAAAGAAAAAAGGACTAAAAGATACGACAGTTGTTGTTACAAGATATTATGGAGGGATTAAGCTTGGTGCTGGTGGCCTTATTCGCGCATATGGAAAAACTACCTCCGAAGGATTAACAAATGTGGGTATCATTGAAAGAAAATTAAAACAAATCGTTAGTGTATCCATCGAGTATCCATTACTTGGAAAAATGGAAAATGAATTACGATCATCGAATTATCAAATTAAAGAAATTCATTACTTAGAAAATGTCGAAATCGATGTCTTTGTTAATTCTGAACAGGTGGAGACATATAAAGATTGGATAACAGACATAACGAATGGACAAGGTATAATTAAAGAAAAAGAAACCTTGTATGCAGAAACCCATATTTGAATTATTTACTATTAATACAAATATATACCTCGAATAGAAATAAACTGCTAATTTACGCAGAATTGAGATAGAGGTAATATAGTAACTATGATTTCATTACGTATTTCTTAATTCACAAAGGAGAAATTTATGGCAAATAATACAAGAGAAACTTATATAAAGGATACAAAGAAAAAGAAACGAAAAAAAGTAAAATTGTTTATTTTTGTGCCATTGCTTGTAATTCTTATAGCAGGCATTGGTTATGGAGCAACCTTATATTCAAAAGCAAAATCAGTTGCAGATGATTCTTATGAGCCAATTGATCGTGATTCGAAAAGAGACGCAAGAGTAGATCCTAATATCGATGATGTTTCCATCCTTTTTATTGGAGTAGATGACAGCGAGAAAAGATCTAACCAATCTGGCACTACCCGTTCTCGTTCCGATGCCTTAATGGTTGCGACTTTAAATGAGAAAGAAAAATCTGTTAAATTACTAAGCATCCCACGTGATTCCTATGTATATATTCCGGAACGCGGCTATTCCGATAAAATTACTCATGCACACTATTTCGGTGGGGTTACGTCTACTTTAGATACAGTAGAAGAATTACTAGAGATTCCGATTGATTATTATGTAAAAATGAATTTCGACGCCTTTATGGATGTGGTTGATGCTTTAGGTGGTATTGATGTCGATGTCCCGGTGACATTTACAGAACAAAACTCGAAGGATAAAGCAGGCGCTATCCATCTTGAACAAGGATATCAGGAATTGGACGGAGAACAAGCACTTGCCCTTGCAAGAACAAGAAAAATTGATAACGACATTGAGCGTGGAAAAAGACAACAATTAATCATGCAAGCCATCATGAAAAAAGCTATCTCTGTTGAAGGGATAACAAAATATTCAAAAGTGATGGAAGCTGTCGGAAGCAATATGACAACAGACCTATCATTCAGCGATATGCAGTCCTTAATTGCTTATGCAACTGCCGATAACGGTTTACAAGTAGAAACACTTACACTCGCGGGTACGGATGGCCGTGTAGATGGTAAATATATTTATCAATTAGATGAAACAGCATTAGCGGAGACAAAATCTGTCCTTCAACAGCATTTAGGCTTAAATAGCAGTTTTTTATCTGATTCTAATGACTCTACAGAAACAGATTCAACAACGGATTCTTCCACTTTAAACTAATCAAATTAAAAAGACATGCACATTTTCTTATGGTGCATGTCTTTTTGTTCTTTACTTTTAATGAACATAATTAATAAAAAATAATTAAATCTTATCTAATTGGGTAAAATATAAAATATAAACTTTTCTTATTAAACGCCTCCTAAAATTTTCATATTATAGGTAAACAAAACATATAATAAAATATACACAATTTATATATTAAACAAGGTGTAATTGAGGTGCTATTATGTTAAAAAAAATCGTAACCTTTTTAAATCAATCTATTGAGAAGCCATTATTTACAGATAATGATCCGAGCATTTGGAATGAATTAGAAGATGATTTTTATGAGGAAGATTTAGAAGAAAAACATAAATTTTTGTAATATATTTATATTTTTCTTCTGTAAACTATCATCTTTGAAACTTCATCCTTTCTACTGTAGAGACGAAAGTGATCTACAGTTTTTTCTAATCCCCCTAACTTTTTCCCCTTCTATTCTTATCAACATCCTCCTAGAAACGTATTTTGCTTGCTTTATCTGAGTTAGGATCAGAGTGTTATCCACCATAAACTTGATGGCTAATCGTATCTGTAATGATTTTACCGCCATAATTCTATGAATAGGTACAGGCTGGGATTTCACTGGTAAAAAATATTCATCTATCCCTAAGGTATTAAATGGTCGAATATAATTTTTCTCTCTAACTGCTTCTATAAAAAACAAAGACCCTTCTCTTAAAAAGAGAGGGCCTTTTATTATCGATTTTTATCAGTAGAATATCTTATATCATTAATAAATTTCAAGATTGGTTTATAATTTTTTCCAACTAATCCAATCTTTTCAACAAGTAGTTCAATAATTAATAAAACTGTTACAATAAGAAGAATTGCTCCCCATACTTTGGCCTGTGAAAAAATTACCGCAACAAGTCCAAAAAATGATGCCATTGCATATATAATAATAACCGTTTGTCTATGGGTAAAACCAATATTCAATAGACAATGGTGAAGGTGCGACTTATCTGGTGCCATTAATGGCTGTTTATTAACCAAGCGACGAATAATAGCAAAGAACGTATCTGAAATAGGAACCCCTAAAATAATAACTGGAATAACAAAGGAGATTAACGTTACATTTTTAAACCCTAATAGCGACATTACCGCGATGATATAGCCAAGAAATAGAGCTCCAGTATCTCCTAAGAAAATCTTAGCAGGATAGAAGTTAAATAATAAAAATCCAAGTGTACTTGCTAAAACAATTGAAGATATAGCAATTACATATCCATTTCCCATAATCATTGCCATACCTGTAATCGTAAATAAGGCAATACAAGAAACACCTGAAGCAAGCCCATCCAATCCATCAATTAAATTAATCGCATTCGTTATGCCGACAATCCAAAGAATTGTTATCGGAATATCCAGGAATCCAAATTCCAGTTGTCCTCCGAATGGCAAGTTAATAAATTCAACTTGTACGCCACCCCATACAACAACTATGACAGCTGCAATTGTTTGCGCAACAAATTTAATCTTAGCAGAAAGATTATATATATCATCAAATATGCCTGTTAACACAATAATCACACTGCCAATTAGTATCGGATAATGATAGGCTTTATCTGGGTTAATTACTAAAGCACCGATGATAAAACTTATATATATAGCTAAACCGCCCATACGTGGCATGATTTTTTGGTGCACTTTTCGTTTTTCTGGTTTATCCATTGCTCCAACTTTAAAGGCAAGCTTCTTCACTAGTGGAGTAAGTAAGATAGAAGCAATAAAACATAGCACAAGCATTATATAAATCATGGAGATCCTCCCTAATGCCTTTAAAAATGTTCATTTTTAGGCATCTATCTATTATTGCATATAATCGACATTTATTATAACACAATACTATCTAGCTTGGTTCAATAAATTCGTCTCTTCTTTTACATTTATATTACAAATTTTTAACCTAAACAATATATAATTTGTTTATTATTATATATGACGTGAACGAGTTTTGGAAAGTTTCACATAAAATAAAATCTATTTTGCTTTTTCGCTCTATTAAAAATAAAACCGCTCGCAGATAGAACGGTTTTTCAAAGTAAAAACAGGATTAGTCATAGTCATAATCATACCGCGCTAGACTTTCCCTACGAATACTGGATCACTTCTTCTTTTTAAACCAGCCTTTTGAAATTCTTTTTTCTCTTCTGCTGTCATTTTTTTATAAGAAGCTAAAAATTTCTCATATGCTGGTATTACTTCCTCAATAGTACCAATCATCTTCACTTCCCCATGCTCTAGCCAGATACCCTTTTCACAAAATTGTTTCATTTGGCCGATTGAGTGGCTGACGAAAAACATTGTTTTGCCACGTTCTTTAAATTCATTCATTTTTTGTAAGCATTTTTCAGCGAAAGCCTTATCTCCGACTGATAATGCTTCATCAATAATTAAAACATCAGGATCAGTAGTTACAGAGATCGCAAAACCTAGACGAGACTTCATTCCACTTGAATAAGATTTTACCGGTTGGTCAATAAACTTTCCGAGCTCGGAAAAATCGATAATTTCTGGTTCTAGTTCTTTTATTTGCTGTTTTGTAAATCCAAGCATTAAACACTTTAACTCAATATTCTCTCGTCCTGTTAATTCTCCGTTCACCCCTGCAGATACCGCAATCAGTGATGCTTGTCCATCTATTTCTACCTCACCGGAAGTTTGAGGAACAATACCAGCAATAATATTAGAAAGTGTTGATTTTCCTGATCCATTTACACCAACAAATCCAATAACATCCCCTTTCTCTGCTTCAAAACTAACATTTTTTAAAGCAAAAAAAGGTTCACCATAATTTTTTGGCAAAAACATATCTTTTAGTTTCTCCGAATTATTTTTATATAGCTTATATCTTTTTGTTAAATTTTTTACTATAACAGACTTTTCCATACCTTACCTCCGATTATAAAAAGTCAATAAAATGTCTTCTGAATTTCACATGCATATATGACCCTACACATAAAAGGAGGAGGACCAATCCCCAAAAATACAGCGTGATAACAGGGTGCTCAGTAATAAACCAACCTTCTCCAAGCAAAGCGTATCGATAACCTTCTATTAAATAATAGACAGGATTTAAACGCATGATATAATCAAAAAAATGTCCAAAGTCAGAATCCTGAAATCTTCCTGCTGGCCATAATATTGGTGTGATATATAATAAAACTCTCATTAATGATTGAAGCAGCATCTGAAAGTCACGCACAATCGTAGAAATAGTTGTTGTTATAAGAGAAAATGCAAATAAAAAAATAACAGCTGCAAATAAAAAATACGGTATTTGCAAGTAATATATTGAAATAGGATATCCAACAAACTGGAATATTATCATCACTATCCCCATTAATATTAATTGTGGATAAAGCAATGATAGTATTACATAGGATGGTATTGCACTTAAAGGAAAATTCATTCTTGAAACCATTCGAAGTCTGGAGTAAATGGATTTAGAACCTTGTGTAATGGCAGGATAAATAAAAAACCATAGCACAATTCCCGAAAGCATCCAAACAAAAAATGGGATTTTACCATTAGTTCCATCTACCGTCCCTCTGTCCTGAACAAATCCAAATACGAACCAATAAATCGCAATTTGAATTGCTGGATTAATAAATTCCCACAGAATCCCCAAATAATTATTTCTATTAGAACTTTTCAACTCATACATGGAAAGTCTTTTTATTAAATGAAAGTTATCTATTTGTTCTTTTAGTACTTTAAACATCGAAATCATCATATTGTTTGCCCTTCTATAATTTATCTGCCTCCATATAAATAAGGAAAAACAGATTTATTAATTGTCATTTTTTTCTATAAGTTACTTTAAAAATACTTCTTTTACCACTCTTCTTGAAGCATTGCCGTCCTCCAGGTAACAAAACTTATTATAAAAATCTTTAAACTTCTGATTTGATATATCATCATTTAATGAATTTACATAAGCTATAATCTCCTCTGTTGTTTTCACTAAAGGACCAGGTGCTGTTTTTTCAAAATCAAAGTAAAAACCACGCAATTTATCACGATAAGTTTCAATATCATAAACAAAAAAGATAATTGGCCTTTTCAGGTTTCCATAATCAAAGAAAACCGAAGAATAATCCGTAATAAGTATATCAGAAATTAAATATAACTCCCTAATATCTTCATAATTAGAAAAATCATATGCAAATCCTTTATATGGAGATAGATCAAAATTTTCTGCCACTAAATAATGCATTCGCAAAATGACAACATACTCATTTTCCAATTCTTTTCTTAATTTACGTAAATCCAATTCTAAATCAAATTTGTATTTTCCCTTTTTATAAAATTGGTCATCTCTCCATGTTGGTGCATATAATAATACTTTCTTATCCACTGGAATGGAGAACTTTTTCTTCATCCTATCCAATTCTTCTTGCGAGTGATTTTTATGCAAAATATCATTTCTTGGATATCCTGATTCAATCATATTTTTATTAAAACGAAATGCACTTTTAAAAATTTCAGAAGAATATGCATTAGGAGAAATCAAGTAATCCCAATTTCTAGCTTCGTATAAAAAGTTCTTCTTATACATTTTTGAATTTGTATCAGGCATATACACTTCATCCATATCTGCTGCTAATTTCTTAAGCGGTGTTCCATGCCATGTTTGCAAATACGTTGTGTGTCTTGGTTTCGGAATCCATAGTGGCAATCGACTATTGCTTACCCAGAAATCTGCCCTTGCCATGATAAACAGCCATTTTATTGAAAAACGAGGAACAACTTTTAAATGTTTCCCCTCAAAATTCTTTAAGTATCTTGGATCTACACTCCAATATGTTTTAAATTCTGAATGATTTTCTTGAATATACTCGTAAATTGCTCTTGGATTACAGCTATATTGTTTGCCTAAATAGCTTTCAAAAACAATTGTGTTCTTCTTAGCTGGAAAATATCCTACTATTATAAATAATACTTTATATAGGAATAATAGCTTGTTTGCATTTTTCCATTTTTTTAATAGCTTGCTCGTATTCTCATACATTTGTTGTTTAAGATAATAAGGAGAAACCGAAATAGATAAATATTTCTTTTCTGATTTTTGTCTTACTTTCACTCTTTTTTTTGCATGTGAAATGGTACAGATTTTCTTTATTCTGCTTTTTCCCCCAATAGGTGGTATATAAGCCACATGATGACTTTTTAGATTTTTATGTTCTTCATCATCCTTATAACTGATTTCGATATAAAATTTATAATGGATGTTTTTTATCCTGTGATGACTGTTAGTTAAATCGATAATCGTTTCAAACCTTCTATAGGATGCAAAACGATCATTTAAACGATTTGTCGGTTTCTCTTCTATTGAGAAATGAGAAATGTGGCTATCTAAGTCATTCTCCATTAAAAGAGTTCCGCTTATTGCAGAAGGTTCCACTTGATGCCATTCAGGATAATCATAGTAGCCAGCTAAAAAAACAGTTCCATCTTTTCTAATTGTAACCTTATCAACCGCAGCAAATAACAAAGGTTCCGAAGTTTTAAATACAAGTTCTCCTTTGTTTGTAGTATGAGGGAAGAATACCAGGTTGTCCTTTTCAAAGTAGTAGTATAATAATCCTGTTACTTTTTCACTACTACGCAGTCTTTTTTTTTGCTTCTCAGCTAATTGTACATATATTTCCCACTTTGCTATTTCGGAAAACTCCCTGCTGTATTCTTCTAAATCAACCACTGTTTCAAACAAGCCAAGTCCATCTATAGAGGAGATTTGTGCAAGCGAAAAGCGAATACAATGATCTGTATCCTTTAAACAGAAAAGAAGCGCACCCTGCTCAATTGAAAGCAAAGTTTCATCGAAATAAAACAGAATATGGACTTTATTCCCTTTTATCTCTATCTCCTTTACTTTATGATTACTAACTTCCAATTCACTCATTATGTTATCTCCCCTTATATTCTGTGAAAAGTGATTAATGAATTATTATTTCAATAAAATGGACTTTTTTAATCTATCAAACATTATATAGGTTAGAGGGTGGGATTTCAAACCTAAAAAAAGGAATATAATAGGCTAAAACAGGGTTACCAATATTTTTTTGGCAACCCTTTACAAGAATTAATTTAATTAAACTTCAATAATCATTTATCCACCTGATTGGTTGTATACCACTATTATAATCTTCCAACTAATTCTTTTAGGTATACTTTTAGATCATCTTTAATGTCTTTTCTTTTTAAAGCCAGTTCAATAGTAGTTTGAATAAAACCAAGTTGTTCTCCTACATCATACCGGGTTCCATCAAATTCATAAGCAAAAACTCTTTGAATTTGATTTAATTTTTCGATTGCGTCTGTCAGTTGAATTTCTCCACCTGCACCAATCCGTTGCTCTTCTAAAAAATGAAAAATTTCTGGTGTGAAAATGTATCTACCAATAATCGCCAAATTAGAAGGTGCTGTTCCTTGTTTTGGTTTCTCCACAAATTTTTTTACCTGATGCCTTTTTCCGTCCCCTTTTATTGGATCAATGATTCCATATCGATGTGTTTCCGAATCAGGTACACTTTGCACTCCGATTACAGACGAAAAGATATTATTGTATTCTTTTATTAATTGACCTAGACATGGTTCTTCACTGTCTACAATATCATCTCCTAGTAGGACAGCAAAAGGTTCATTTCCAATAAAATTCCTTGCACACCAAACAGCATGTCCTAATCCTTTCGGCTCCTTTTGCCTAATATAATGAATTTCCACATTTGAAGATTCTTTCACTTTTTCTAACAAATCATACTTTTCCTTTAAAATCAAATTTTCCTCTAATTCTAAAGCATTATCAAAGTGATCTTCAATTGCCCTTTTTCCTTTTCCAGTTACAATAATTATATCTTCAATTCCAGATGCAATAGCTTCTTCTACTATATATTGAATGGTTGGTTTATCTACGATAGGAAGCATTTCTTTCGGCATTGCTTTAGTAGCTGGAAGAAATCTTGTTCCAAGACCAGCAGCTGGTATAATAGCTTTTTTAATCTTATTATTCATCTTTTTTCCTCCCTTATCAGAATAATTGAAATATAAATAACCTTTTACCTGCATTTTATCAATAAGTGGATAAAAGGAGAAGTTGATACAAAAAGAATTGAGATTCCAATAAAATAACCTTTTCAATATATCCTATTAACTCTATAATCAAATTTAGATACTCATTGATAGATCGTTTTAAATAATAGTAGTATTTACAAGTTATTCAATTCTTATGAAAATACTAAGATGCTTATAAAATCTGATTCAGAATAATATTTCAAAATCTTGTTATTCTAAAAACAAGAAAACTTTCCGGAGGTATGATAAATGAAAAAAGTTATTACATACGGAACCTTTGATTTATTACATATAGGTCACATAAATATTTTAAGAAACGCCAAAAACTATGGAGATCATTTAACAGTTGCACTTTCAACAGATGAATTCAATTCACAAAAAAATAAAAAAGCTTATCATAACTATGCCAATAGAAAAGCTATTTTAGAATCTATTAAATATGTTGATAAAGTCATTCCAGAAAACACTTGGGAACAAAAAATAATAGATATTTTAGATAATAAAATTGATGTATTTGTTATGGGAGATGACTGGAAAGGTAAATTTGACTACTTAGAGGAATATTGTGAAGTTATCTATTTACCACGAACTGTGGGCATATCAACAACTAAAATAAAAGAAGATTTTAAGGTGAATAAGAATGTTTAGAGAAATATTTATTAATTTATATTTAATGTTTTTTTCATTTTTTTTCAAAATGTTTAAAGCATTTCCTCAAACACAAAAAATAATTTTTTGTGTTTCTTTCATTGAAAATACTAGTTTTATACAAAAGGAAATAAAAAAGGCATCAAAGAATACACCTTTAGTATTTATAACATTTAATGATAGTTGCTATGATTATTTTATCCATAATCATCAAAAAGGAGACATTGTTTTATTATGCAAGCCTAAAAAAATTGTCTATTTTTTGCTTTCCATCTACCATTTAGCTACTGCAAAGTCAATTGTAGTGGATAACTACTATGCATTTCTTTCTGTTACCAATTTTAAGAAGAGTGTTAAAATCCTTCAAATTTGGCATGCAGTTGGAGCTATCAAAAAATTTGGTTTAGAAGATCCTTCTATTTTAACACGTAGTAAAAAAGCGGTAGAAAGATTCAAGAAAGTTTATGCAAAATTCCATTATGTTATTGTTGGATCGGATAAAATGAAAGATATATTTATAAAATCTTTCAATATCCCTCCATCCCATTTTATTAATACTGGTATTCCACGGACAGATATTTTCTTTTCTAAGAATACGAACCTTGAAATTCAAAAAGAATTATATTCCCTTTATCCAAAACTTCAAGGGAAAAAGGTAATACTATATGCACCAACTTTTAGAAATAATAGTATCAATAATTTTACTCTTCCATTAGATCTAAAATTGATGAGGAACAAATTAAAAGATGAATATATATTCATCCTAAAATTGCACCCATTAATTTCTGCATCAAATCATGATAAAAATAGGAACGATGATTTTATTTTGGATTTATCCACATACCCTAAGTTAAACGATCTATTATTTATTACTGATATCTTAATTACTGACTATTCTTCCATTCCATTTGAATTTTCATTTTTTAAGAAACAGATGATTTTTTATCCTTTTGATTTAGAAGAATACCAGCAAGAACGAGGTTTTTGGGAGCCCTATTCTAGTCTAGTACCTGGTCCGATTGTTCAATCTACTGAAGAGATAATACAACATATTTTAGAGAAAGAATCCCATGCATCTGAAAGAAAGCTCTCTACTTTCCACCTGGATTGGAACAAGTATTCTCATGGAAAATCAGGAAAAACCGTTGCAAACTTACTATTAAATTGGTTGAAAGAATGATTCCGATTCTAAAATACTAATATTTAAATTTAGAAGAATAGTTCTATAGTCTCCATTGTATAAATTATGAAATTTTTCCAGAGACCTTGTAATAAAAAAAAAAAAACATTAGAATTATTAAAGCTATTCTTAAAGATCCTTTCTGCAAAGAGTTTACTTTCGATAAACATTTTAAAAATTCTATATTTTTGGTAGGGGGAAAATATGAAAAAAGTTATAACATACGGGACTTTTGATTTATTACATTGGGGACATATAAATATACTAAAAAGAGCAAAGGAATTAGGAGATTATCTAGTTGTTGCTATTTCTACTGATGAATTTAATGCGATAAAAGAGAAAAAGGCCTATCATAACTATGAAAATCGTAAAATGATTCTTGAAGCTATACGCTATGTTGATGAAGTAATCCCTGAAAATGAATGGGCACAAAAAATTGAAGATATTGTAAATCATAAAATTGATACATTTGTTATGGGAGACGATTGGGAAGGGAAATTTGACTTTCTTAAAGATTATTGTGAAGTAATTTATCTTCCTCGTACAATTGGAATCTCTACAACTCAAATAAAAAATGATTTATTAGAAAAAAACGCTTAATTTTATTAGATAAAAATGTCGATTCATTGAAAATCGACATTTTTTACTGAATACTAAAGCAAATTCAACTCATAAGTAGTAAAGTGGTAGTATCATTTGCTTCTTGTTCAAAGCTTGCATTTCAATACTATTTTGAAATGTTTTTTCTCATTATACATATATGATTTTATCATATATGTATAGGATTATTATTAAGGATTATGATAAAAAGTAGCAATTATGTTATCCACAGCCAAACCCAGACATAGCTATTCTCAGTAATATTTTGATTAATTTATTATAAAAAGGAGCACTAACATGCAAAACCCAGTTGTAAACCTATATAAGAAATACAAGCAAATAAAAAATAAGCAACAACATATATTAAGTTTTAGAAAAGGTCAATCTCAAAAAATTGATAATAAAGCTATTCTTCTTGAATCATTACATGGAAAATCCGTTGACGGTCATATTTTTCAATTAATAAAAAGTATAAAGAAACTAAACTTACAATTAAAAATATATGTTGTAACGAAAAATTCAGAAGAAAGTCAAATCAAGTTTAGAAATCACGGGATTGATAATATTACTTTTGTCGAACATTTATCCAAGGAGTATGGTCATTTACTAGCAACTAGTAAATATTTAATTAATGACAATACATTTTTTCCTTTCTTTAGTAAAAGAGAAGGTCAAAAATATTACAATGTTTGGCATGGAACACCGTTAAAAACACTTGGTAAAGATATGGAAGATATCATAGGTTATTCAAATGTTCAAAGAAATTTCCTCTTGGCAGATGCTATTATCGTTAGCAATGAATATACGAAAGATATTCTAATCAAATCACATAATATCGACAAAATATATAGCGGTAAAGTTGTAGTTGCTCCCTCTCCGAGAAACAGTCCATTATTTGATGAAATTTTAGCTAAACAAATTAGAGAAAAACATAACTGGCAAAATAAAAAGATTGTAATGTATATGCCAACTTGGAGAGGTGTCGATGGCAAGGTCGTTTCAGATGATACAAAGCTTATACAAGACCTTAGTTATTTAAGCCATAACATGAAGAAAGATACAATAATCGTTTTTAAACGCCACACAATGCAAAAAAATGTAAATATCGATTCCTTTGATAACATTATTGATTTTCCAAGAGAATATGAGCTTTATCATTTTTTAAGCTGTGTTGATGTTTTAATTACAGATTACTCATCAATTATGTACGATTTTGTCAATAAAAAATCACAAATCATTTTATACACTTATGATAAAGAAGAATATTTTAGTACACGCGGTGTTTACGAAGATATTGATACATATCCATTTGTTCAAGCTAACACAATTGAAGAATTAACACGTGAAATTAACCATCCTTCTCCGACTAATGATTATCACAATTTTATACAAAAATTTTGCTCCTTAGATAATATTGATGGCTCTAAGCTGTTAACAGATTATATTATCAATGGTACTAAAACGGAGTATATCCAAGAAAGCTCAATCAGGAATGATAAACAAAATGTATTTGTGTTTTGTGGAGGACTTTGGGATAACGGGATCACAACAGCTTTATTGAATACACTAGATGCAATTGATACGACAAAAAGAAATTATATTTTAGTTTTTGGTAAAGGAAAAATGAAGGAACAGCATAAGTTCAGATTAAAATTACTTCCTGAAAACGTTCAATATTATCCAATACCTGGAATATCAATTAATAGTCTCTTTGAAAGAGTTATTTATAAAAAATACTTAAAAAAAGAAACCCACACTAACTTTGAAAATAAGATTGTTCAAAAGATATTCAGCAGAGAAATCCGAAGAATATTCGGAGAGACAGAGATAGATTGGTTTATCCATTATACCGGCTTTGACAGAAAGTATGCAGAGCTTGTCACTTATTTACCAAATAAAACGATGATATTTGTCCATACTGATATGTTTGAGGATTATAAAAATAAAAAGAATTACAATCAGGCTATTTTATATAAAGCGTATCGATCTGTTAACAAAATAGTTTTAGTAAATGAAAATCTAAGACAAGGATTTGTTGAAAACCTTCCAGATGTATCCGATAAACTAGAAGTAATGAATAACTTTTTAGGAGAAAACAGAATTCGCGAGTTAGGAAAACAAGGGCTATTTTCTACATTAAAAAATGTTGGATTTCATCATGTTAATAGTACCAATTATGTAGCAGATCCAATACAACGTTTTATGAATAATTCAGTAAAACAAAGTTCACATTTTCTTAAATCATATGAAGAATCATTACATTCGTATAAAAATTCTATTTCTAAATATACAAATGACCCTTTTATTGAAAAGGAACTAGTAGCATCGATAGGAATGAAGGATTTAATTTTAGAAAATGCTAAGAAGGAATATCTGGCTTCTATTTTTCCGTATCGTGAAGCACTTATAAATGAAATAGCAAATGAGATAAATCACAATGTTGATGTCGTCATTCCTCAAATTGATAACGTATTGTTTGAAAGAGCAAAATTATTGGAGGCAGCAGAAATGTTCCCTTATATTATTGATTCAATTGCTGATTATCAAAATGAACTAATGGAGGAGGAAAATAATGGAGAACCTAGTCAATTATAAAGAAAATATAACACCGATTTTTGATGAAAAAACAAGACAGCTTTACACTTTGCAAAATATGCTACAAAACTTCGGCATTTCAAAGATGCGACTTATCAATGACCTACTTGATCCGAATATTATTACTTATATGAATATCGGAAGATTTGACAAACAAAAGGGTCACGATCGATTAATTAGGGCATTTGAAAAGTATAATGATCAATTTAATAATTCAAGATTAATAATTGTTGCTCCATATGGACCAATAAAAAACGAAACGATAGAACTTGTGAAAAAATCTCCATCTGTAGAGAATATCTACTTATTAGGAAGAATGAATAACCCTTATCCCCTATTATCTTTTGTTGATGCTTTTGTATTGTCATCTTATTATGAGGGGTTAGGCTTAGTGGTATATGAAGCACTTGCATTAGATAAACAAGTAATTACGGTTAATATAGACACAACGATGAAATATTTAAAAAACAATGAAGTCATTTCTGTTGATAATAGCGAAGATGGTATCTTAAATGGATTTCTTGCATTTCATAATGGTTTAAGAACAGTAAATAAGTTTAATTTTAAGCAATATAAATATAATTGTATTAATGAATTTGAACAATTATTTGATTAATAAATAGTATCTCTCGGAATGTTATAAGAAGGAATCTAAACTTTAGATTCCTTCAATGGCTTATACTCATTTTGGATTCTTTCCACCAAATTATACTTACTAAATATTTAGAACTATTAATTCCAGTTTTTTTCTGCTATTCTGTAGTTAGCTTTATCATTTTTTGTCAAGATATGGAGGTTATTGTTAATTATGAGGTCTGATAAACCCAAACGTAAAAAGAAAAAATGGTTACGCATAACTGGGATTGTTTTATTAATTTTAATTATCGCTATTCTAGCTTACGGATTCACCGTTTATAAATCCTTAACAGCTGCTGTAGATACGATGCATGTGCCGGTAGATAGAGTAACTGAAAAAAGAACAGATTCGCTAAATCTAAATAAAAAAGAACCATTTTCTGTCTTGATGCTTGGAGTAGATGAAAGAGAGGGAGATAAAGGGCGATCAGATACAATGATTGTTCTCACTGTTAACCCTCAAAAGAAATCCGTAAAAATGTTAAGTATCCCTCGTGATACTCGTACAGAGATTGTAGGTCATGGTACTACAGATAAGATTAATCACGCATACGCATTTGGTGGAGTTGCAATGTCTATGGATACCGTTGAGAACTTCTTAGATATACCAATTGATTACTATATGCAAATTAATATGGAAGGCTTTAAAGATATTGTTGATGCTGTTGGAGGAGTAACAGTAAATAATGACTTAGACTTTACTTATAGCGGCGTACATTTTCCTAAGGGTCAAATTTCATTAGATGGAGAAGATGCACTGAAATTCTCTCGAATGAGAAAAGAAGATCCTCGTGGAGACTTTGGAAGACAACTTCGCCAACGTTTAATTATTCAAGCTGTAATAAAAGAAGGTGCCAGCCTCAATTCATTAACAAATTTTGATAATATTTTTGATGCTCTTGGTAAAAATGTAAAAACTAATATTACATTTAATGAAATGGTAGACGTTCAAAAAAATTATAAGAGTGCTGCAGGGAATATTGAACAGTTTAGTATTGAAGGTACTGGACAAACAATTAATAAGGTTTGGTATTTAGTAGTAAGTGATGCTGAGAGAACTAAAATTCAAAATACTTTAAAAGAACATTTAGGATTATAAATAGGTGATGGGCATGTTTGCCCTTCACCTCTATTTTTTATCTCTATTAATAATTCCATAAATCCAATCTATTTTCTCAGAACACAATGGTTCAAAACACCCAAAAACCTTCCTCTTTCAAGGAGCCTAAATTACAATTATTCTAATCTTAGCAATCTAACTATTACGTTTCCTTTAAATCCAATGCTATTTGTTGAAATGACTCGAAAAGAAGTGTATATTAAGTTTGATTTATGTAAATTATTGATTGCAAAACATATAAAAAATAAAGTTGATATATTATGTACGTAAAGGAGTATTAAATTATGATCTATGCTGAAATACTTGCTGGTGGTAAAGGAACCAGAATGGGAAATGTAAGTATGCCAAAACAATTCCTTCCATTAAATGATAAACCTATCATTATCCATACAATCGAAAAATTTCTATTGAATGTTCAATTTGAAAAGATTATTATTGCTTCCCCAAAAGAATGGATTAATTACACAAATGATATTATCAATAAATATATTGATAATCGCGAGCGTTTAGTTGTTATAGAAGGTGGAGAAGATAGAAATGGAACGATAATGAATGGAATTAAATATGTAGAGGATACATTTGGATTAATGGATGATGATATCATTATTACCCATGATTCCGTTCGCCCATTTATTACACATCGGATTATTGAAGAAAATATTCAATATGGCCTTGAATTTGGCGCTGTTGACACTGTAATTTCTGCTATTGATACAATAGTTGAGTCAGAGGATGGCGAGTCTATATCCCATATTCCGGTTCGCGATTTTATGTATCAAGGGCAAACACCACAAACTTTTAATATGAAAATGCTGAAAGAACACTATTCTTCTCTTTCTTCCGAGCAAAAAGCAATTCTTTCTGATGCGTGTAAAATCTGTGTCTTAAAAGGAGAAAAAGTAAAGCTTGTTACAGGAGAAGTATTTAATATTAAAATTACTACACCTTATGATTTAAAAGTAGCTAATGCTATTATTCAGGAGCGAATAAACCATGATTAATCAAGTATACCGTCTTGTATCCCCAAGACAATTCGAAGTAACTTACCAAGATCACTCATTAAAATCAGATATGATTGTCGTAAGACCAACTCATCTCTCTATTTGTAATGCTGATCAACGGTATTATACTGGTTCACGTGGCAAAGAAGCGATGGCAAAAAAATTGCCAATGGCGTTAATTCATGAAGGAATCGGTATAGTTGTTTATGATCCGAAAGGTGAATTCGCTCATGGAACGAAAGTAGTTATGGTTCCTAACGATCCTACAGAAGAAGATCCAATTATTGCCGAGAACTACTTACGTTCTAGTCGTTTTCGCTCTAGCGGTTATGATGGTTTTATGCAAGATTATGTTTTTTTAAAAAGAGATCGTTTAGTCGAAATTCCAGAAGATATGAATCCATATGTGGCAGCTTTTACAGAGCTAATCACCATTGCTATGCATTCTATCACAAGATTTGAATCCAGATCACATAAACGCCGTAATACGTTTGGAGTATGGGGAGATGGGAATTTAGGATTCATTATGGCATTAATCCTAAAGAAAAAATATCCTGAGAGTAAAGTAATTGCTTTTGGAAAAACACAGTACAAATTAGATCGCTTTTCGTTTGTGGATGAAAGTCACTTGATTGATGAAATTCCTGATTCAGTAGAAATTGACCATGCTTTTGAATGTGTTGGCGGTTTAGGCAGCCAATATGCCATTAACCAAAGTATTGATTTCATAGTCCCAGAAGGTTCTATATCTATTCTTGGTGTATCTGAATACCCAGTAGAAATTAATACGAGAATGGTATTAGAAAAAGGAATAACAATGATTGGAAGCAGTAGAAGTGGACGTAACGATTTCCAAAATACCGTTAATTTATATAAAGAGTACCCAGACATCGTAGATTACTTTTCCACCCTTATCGGAGAAGTCCAAACAGTTACATCTATTCAATCCATTATTGAGGCATTCGAAAAAGATTTAACTTCTTCTTGGGGCAAAACAATTATGGAATGGAAGATATAGGGTGATTATGTTAACCAATTGATTAGAAAGGTAGATTGTTTTTGAATAGAATAAAATTACTACCTACTGTTTTAGTAAAAATATTTTTTCAACTTGTTTATTCATTTTTTTGTCTCTTTCTTAAAGTAAATTCAAAAAAAATCACCTTTGCTTCTTCCCGATCAAATGAAATAAATGGTAATTTAGAATATATTTATACAGAATTTAAAAAGAGAGATGATAATCTTATATTAGTTAAATCATTCTTTAAAATAAAGAATGATTTAACTGGTAAGATTCACTATTTATTTCATACCATTAAAGAGTGTTATCATATTGCAACTTCTAGGTATTTTATTATTGATGATTATCACTATTTAATTTATTTAATCAAGCCTAGAAAAGACACCGAGATCGTTCAACTTTGGCATGCATGTGGAGCATTTAAAAAATTTGGTATGAGCTTAGTAGGAAAGCCTAATGGGCCAAGCAAAGACTATATAAAAACCGTCAAGGTGCATTCAAACTATTCCAGAGTATATGTAAGTTCATCTGAGGTAATTCCTTATTATGCGGAAGCATTTGATATGGACGAGTCAAAAATCTTCCCGCTCGGTGTTCCAAGAACAGATTACTTTTTTGAAAATCATCGAAAAGAAGAAGTAATTGAAAAACTGGCTAAAAAAATAGGTCCATTACAAGACAAACAAATAATTCTGTATGCCCCAACCTTCCGAGGAAAAAGTTATCAGCAAGATGCATTTGTTAGTCCAATTAATTTTAAAATACTGAAAGAACAGCTAAAGAAAGACTCTTTATTTTTGGTTCATTTACATCCTTATATGTCTTCAGCTTTCCATGTAGACGATGATTTAAAAGATTTTGTAATCCATATCAAACATGATTTTACTATTGAAGAGTTACTCCTAATTGCAAATGTTCTTATAACAGATTATTCTTCTATTATTTTTGACTATAGCTTACTGAATAAGCCTGCTGCATTTTATGCACATGATTTAAAAGAATATATGCGAGACCGAGATTTTTATTATGAATATGAATCATTGGTACCCGGTCCTATTTTCTCTCAAACAGAGAAGCTTGTAGAGTGGTTAAATGATAGTCAATTCAATCTAGAAAAAATGGATTCATTTAAAAATAAATTCTTTGATTACACAGATGGAAACACCTCTAAAAGAATTGTTTCTCATTTGCTCAGTTCATTTAAATGATTTATGAAGTTAAGGAGACATTAATATGTTAAGAAAGATTGTTCGAAAGCTAAGAAGAAGAAATTCTTCTGGATCATCAGGATCGATAGTCCGAGATGATTTAGAATTTAGCATTGATAAGCCCGTTCAAATAACGGAAGATCGTATTATTATACAAAAAGAAAAAATAAGTGAATCCCTTCCTGTACTTAATGAAATTGCTGGGAAAATAGAAGAACACATTCCTCGACGTAAAATAACACAATTAAATTGGAATGGGCCAATTATGGAAATTGAAGGTTATTTTTACTTAGAAAATGTTCCAATGAAAAATGAGGATCTCGTAAAAAAACGTTTAGTTCTATTAAGTACTAGTGGATTAAAGGTTTCTATCCCTTTACAAGACGTTCTTGTAAGTGACATTAAAACTAATGATTCCATTGATCATAAATATAGTTGGGCTGGTTTTCGCTCAAAAATTAACTTTGCTACTATAACATCCCATAATAGACCACTTCCTGAAGAAGATTATCGGATATTCTTAGAATTAGACGTCCATGTACTTGGTGATAAAGTATATAAAAAGTCCTTCCCTTTAGGGAACATTGAACATTTTTTAGATAATGGCTTTCATTCAGCCAAAATGGAATATTTTACTGCAAAAAAAGAAATGAAATTCAACCTTTTAGCTACATATGATTTACCATTAAAAACACTAAAAATTACATCATCTAAGCTTAAGGATCTAGATCCTTCCGTAATGGGATTAGATGCGGATCTAAAACAACGTGGGATTATTTATCGGATTGTTTATAAATGGTGTTTCTCTTTAACTTACAAATTATGCAAGTTACTACCTTTACAAACAAGAAAAATTATCTTTGCATCTGATAGCCGAAGTGAAATGAGCGGAAATTTCCAATTTGTATATGATGAATTGCTAAGTAGAAATTTAAATTACGACTATCACCTTCTTTTAAAAAAGGGAGTGGATGAAAAGAAGAATTACAGGGAAATATTCAGCCTAGCTTATCATTTAGCAACAGCAAAATTTATTATTCTAGATGATTTTTATCCAATGATATATCCCCTTACAATAAGAAAAAATGCCGAATTAATTCAATTATGGCATGCAGTTGGGGCATTTAAAACGTTTGGCTTTAGTCGTTTAGGACGCCCTGGTGGTCCTTCACCAAAATCAAAAAACCATCGAAATTATACAAAAGCTATTGTCAGCTCCCATAATGTTGCCAAGCATTATGCAGAAGGATTTGGAATTGATCTAGAGAAGGTTATTCCAACAGGTATTCCGAGAACAGATGTCTTTTTTGATAAAGCCTATCAAGAAGAAGTAAGAAACAACTTATATGAGGAATATCCATTTTTAAAAGGGAAAAAGGTAATTACCTTTGCACCTACATTCCGAGGTAATGGTCAACAATCGGCCCATTATCCAATGGAAGTATTAAATTTAGAAAAACTATATAATGAATTGAAAGATGAATACGTATTTTTATTTAAAATTCATCCATTTGTAAAAAATGAATTTAGTATTCCATACCAATATAGTGACTTTTTCTATGACTTTTCTTCTTACCGAGAAATCAATGATTTATTATTTATAACGGATATCTTAATTACTGATTATTCATCTGTATGTTTTGAATATGCCCTATTAAATAAACCAATGATATTCTTTGCATACGATGTAGAAGAGTATGTACGTACACGTGATTTCTATTATGACTATCATTCCTTTATCCCTGGTCCACTTGCAAAAACGACTGAGAGAATGATCGACATCATTCAAAAAGAAGATTTTAAAATGGAAAAAATCGAGCCTTTCGTTAAATATTTCTTTGACGATCTAGATGGAAAAGCAGCAGAACGTGTGGTTGACCAACTTATCGTTAATAATTTTAATGAGCTAACCTAGCATAAAAAAGAAGCTCCTTAAGTATTTTACAAACTTAAGGAGCTTTCTTTTTATCCCGACATTTCTCGGGAAATACTTGTCAGCTTTTGTTGATAATTTTAGTGTTTTCAATGAAATTAAACGCGGTATATATATACTATAAGAAAAAATAGTAGAAAGGATGATAAATATGAAAATAAAAGCTGGAAGCTGGAGATTACTAAGTTCTCAAGATAAGCAATTTATTTTACAAACTGTTTGTTCCCTTTCTCAATATAAGGGAAAAGCACATGCTAATTAAGCCTCATATAGTTCAATTGGTAACCCATCAGGATCTGCAAAAAAGGAAAACTTTTTGGCTGTAATTGGATCGATCCGAATTTCTTCAACTGTAATATTGTTCGATTGTAAATATTGTACAGTTTCTTCTATGTTATTCACTTCAAATGCAATATGACGTAAGCCAGTAGCCTCAGGATAACTTGGTCTTTCCTTTGGATTAGGAAAAGAAAAAAGTTCAATTTGATAAATATTATTTACTAAAAGGTCTAGCTTATATGAGTCTCTTTCTTCTCTGTATACTTCATTTAGTGGTTTAAAACCTAATAGATCAACATAAAATTGTTTAGAAACTTCGTAATTGCTGCAGATAATAGCTATATGATGAATTCGATTTACATTAAACATTTTTTAGCTCCCTTTTGTATTAAATACGATTGCAAAGACAAACTATCCAACCTAAAAATAAGATTGTAATGTAAAAAAAGCGAAGAAATTGAATTGATTCCTTCGCCTTCTGTATTATTTATGATGCCATTTCCAAGCACTTTCAATAATAGTTTCTAAGCCTCTTTCTGCTTTCCAGCCTAGCTCATTGTAAATTTTCTCTGAAGAAGCAACTAATCTTGCTGGATCTCCAGCTCTTCTATCACTAAGGATTACATTGGCTTTTCTGTCAGTTACCTTTTCACACATTTCAATTACTTCCTTAACAGAATAGCCAACTCCATTGCCAAGGTTATACGTTTCTGCTTCCTTCGTTTCATTTAATAGAGCTTGTAGTGCTGCTATATGAGCATTGGCTAAGTCTGTTACATGGATATAATCGCGAATGCATGTCCCATCTTCTGTAGGATAATCGGTACCAAAAACGGAAATGGATTCTCTTTCTCCCAATAATTGTTGAAGAATAATCGGAATCAAATGTGTTTCTGGATCATGTTTTTCCCCTATTTCGCCAGATGCATGTGCACCCGCAGCATTGAAATAACGCAATACCACGTAATGAAGTCTATAAGCTTTGTTAAAATCAGCTAAAATTTGTTCTACCATTAATTTTGATCTTCCATACGGATTAATAGGCAAGGTTTCTGAACCTTCTACTATAATTTCCTCTTTAGGAATTCCATAAGTTGCTGCAGTCGAGGAGAAAATAAAGTTTTTTACATTATATTTCAACATGACACTTAGTAGCGTTAAAGTATTAGCAACATTATTTTCATAATACTTAACAGGATCTTGTACAGATTCACCAACTAGGCTATACGCCGCAAAATGCATAACTGCTTTAATGGGATATTTAGAAAAAATCGCTTCTAGATCATCAACATTACCCAAGTCTCCTTTTACGAAAATGGCACGGGAATCTACTGCTTCCTCATGGCCAGTAGCAAGATTATCTAATACTATCACATCTTCTTTTTCTACTAATTCTTTTACTAAATGGCTGCCAATATAGCCAGCTCCACCAACTACTAATATCATATCGATAAATCTCCTTTAGCTTACGTTTTAATACTCTTTCCTATTTTATCACATTTTTTGTAAAAATTAATTTTACTCGAAGGCAATATTAGCTAATTAATTCTAAAAAGTAGAAAAAGAGGATTGTCAAAAACCGAAAAACATAGTATCTTTAAAGAGAATTTACAGAAAACGCTTTCACATATAATCTAACAATTAAATTCAACCAGCTTCTTTTTTTGCTATTTTGCGCAAACGTTTTCACAGACCTTTTCATCATGACATCACTTTCTCGATAAATACCTTTATTTTCTTAGCGCAATCGTTTTCTTGGAAACAATACATAGGTAGCAACAGAAGTTATTCTGTTTCTCATAAAAAAATGGAAAGGAGAATGTTTTTTGAAAACGAAAAAACATCCTTATCTCGCACTATGTTTAATTTTTGTTCTTATTTTCAGCAGCTTTGGAGGCTATCTTCCAAGTAAAAAAGCACAAGCAGATAGTTTACTAGATTCCCCTATCCTTACTGCTGATAAGTCCGTGCAGTTTTTCTATGATAATGCAGCTGCAAAGGAAGTTAAAGTGGCAGGAAGCTTTACGGATTGGCAAAATGGAGCATTACCAATGGAAAAGGACGCTGATAATCGATGGTCACTTACTGTTCCGAATCTCGCAGCAGGCGTCTATCAATATAAGTTTATCGTGGACAATGAATGGATAACAGATCCAGCTAATAAAAAGACAGAAAATGGAAACAGCACCTTCGTTGTTCCTGGCTTAAATCTTGATTTAATTCCTATAAAGGTTGAAAAGAATAAAGCCTATCCATTAGAAGCAACACTAGTAAACAAAGATGGCAGTGTGCAAAAGGAAACGCAGCTAACTTGGTCACTGAAAGACAAAGTTGAAGGCATCGAGCTTGTTGATGGACAACTAAAGGTGCATGACAATGCAAAAGCAAATGAATCCTTTACCCTTCTTGCTGAAAAAGATGGGGAAAAAGCAGAAAAGAAAATCGATATCGTTGGAAGTATGTATACGTACAATATAAACTATTACCGTTTCGATGAAGACTATACGAAATGGGATTTATGGATTTTCAACAGTGGCATACCTGATAATGGCTTTCCTTTTACGAAGGATATTACAGATGATTATACGTTTATAAGTGGAACTTATTCTTTTCCAGAAAATGAAATAACCATTATCCCCCGTAAAGGAAATTGGGAAGCACAAGATGCGCAAAATACAATTGTTGTTGCTGATGGCAAACAAAATACTGAAGCATGGGTAATTGAAGGATTAGAAACTGTTTTTTACTCGAAAGAAGAAGCTATTAAAGCCATTGATAAGTTAAAGGGCGGTAATTATGAACGACGACATATTCAATTTATGTATGATCGACCTGATTCAGATTACAAGGATTGGAATATATGGGTTTGGGGAACTGGTGTAAAAGATGATCAAATCGATTTTGATCAAAATCTCCATGGAATGGCGACTGCAGCGATTAATGTAAGTGAAGCAGCGCAAAGCGTTGGATTTATTTTACGAAAGGGTGAGAATTGGGATACTGCTATTAAGGAAGGTAACGGAGACCGTTATATTCCTCTAAATAAAACAGATTTAATAACGAAGGTTTATGTAACTAGTGGTCAAGAGGATCTTTATATTGTCCCTGAAGTTACTGGTCCTGTTTTGGAAAACGGAAATGCCACATTCTACTACAGAGACAAAGATTTATATGCTAAAAATGAAATGGACAAAATCGAGCAAGTAGAACTTCAATACAATGGAAAACGTTATAAGATGGCGAATGAAACAAAGAATGAACGTTTTTCCTATACGATAGAAAATATTCCGGAAGGAACGCATCCTTATTCATTCTTTGTAACAATTGATGGGATAGAAACAGAGGTTACTGATCCTTACAATACAGTCGATGGAAAGTCCCTTCTCGCTTATGAAAAAGCAGATTTAAATATACTTGCGAATATCCATCCAAAAGAAGCTACTTATAACGACAATGCAGTACTAGCGGTTGATTGGAAAACAAACAAGAATACAGCTATTAGAGAAGTTTATGCTGATTTACGAACAATTGGTGGAAAAGAAAAAGTAGCGATTGATCCACAATTAAAGGAACTAACCATTGCTATTGACCAAAATACAACTACTGGACCAAAAGAAATTCCAGTATATATTATCGATCAGTATGGCAACACTCATACAGAAAAAGCAGAAATCACCGTTAAAGCAAGACACTCAGTAGGAAAAGATGATTTTGACTGGGATGAGGCAAGAATATACTTTATGCTTACCGATCGATTCTTTGATGGAGATACATCCAACAATGATCCGTACGGTATTGGCTATGATACGAGTAAATCTGGAACCTATCATGGTGGAGACTTTAAGGGCATAACGAAAAAGTTAGATTACCTCGAAAACCTTGGAATCAATACAATATGGATTAATCCTATAGTAGAAAATATCCAGTACGATGTTCGCAATGAAGATCCAGAAACCCCTTATTATGCGTACCATGGATATTGGGCTAGTAATTTTGAAAAGTTAAATCCTCATTTTGGGTCAATGGAGGATTTTCATGAACTAATTGATGCAGCCCATGATCGCGGGATAAAAATTATGGTTGATGTTGTCGTAAACCATGCCGGCTATGGGTTAAAAGCAAGTGATGCAGTAAATGATGGAAAAATTGCCAACTTCCCTACATCAAAAGATCGAAATCGTTTTGCTGGAATGTTCCGTGATGGTGGCACAGATACTGTACAAGGGGAACTATCTGGACTACCTGATTTCTTAACCGAAAATCCAGAAGTACGAAAACAAATTGTAGATTGGCAAACTAGCTGGATTGAAAAATCAAAAACTGCAAAAGGCAACACGATCGATTACTTCCGTGTCGATACAGTCAAGCACGTTGAAAATTCAACATGGATGAGCTTCAAAAATGAATTATCAAAAATTATGCCAAGCTTTAAATTAATTGGCGAAGCATGGGGAGCACAGGTAAATGATGATCAAGGCTATTTAAATAGTGGCATGATGGATTCCTTATTAGATTTCGATTTTAAATATTTAGCACGCGATTTTGCAAATGGCGATATAGAGCGTGTCCAACTTGCATTAGAGGAAAGAAATAATAAGCTTTCAAATACAGGAACATTAGGCCAATTTTTAGGTAGTCATGATGAAGATGGATTTTTAGAATCTGTTGATGGTGACATAGGAAAGCTTAAACTTGCAGCAGCTCTCCAAATTACTTCCAAAGGTCAACCTGTCATTTACTATGGAGAAGAGCTTGGACTGTCAGGGGCAAATAATTACCCTTACTATGATAACCGTTATAGTATTGATTGGAATTTAACACAAAACAATGATGTCCTAGCACACTATACAAAACTATTAAATGCTAGAAAAGAATACTCCAGCGTATTTTCAAAAGGAACTCGTGCTCAAGTAACGGGGAGTGATGAAGAAGGTTATTCTGTATTTAAACGTGAATACTCCAATCAGCAAGTTTTTGTGGGATTAAATACGAAAGAAACAGCAAAAGAAGTAACTTTTGAAGTTCCATTTGCTAAAGAAGCAGTAGATTTATATTCTGGTAAGACATATCCTATTAATGAAAATAAAATTACGATAAGCCTTCCTTCTAGAGAAGACGGTGGAACTATTCTATTAGTTGATGCTGATGAAAAAGAGCCAACTCAGCCTACTGAACCAGAAACACCACCTATTTCTGGAGAAACAGATTCGGAAACACCACCGCCTGCTTCTGGTGGTAACGGTGTAAAAACACCAGACTCAGACGATTCAAATAATTCTGATTCTAAGCAAGTTACAGATTCATCAAGTAATCAAGGAGAATCACTTCCTAATACTGCTACAGGTACTTATAACCTGCTTTTCATTGGGGTAAGTCTCCTGCTAATTGGGGCAATTGTATTTCTAGTACAAAAAAGGAAAAAGCGAACAGCTAATTAACAGAGAAAAAATACCTGATAAGGAGTTTTCCTTATCAGGTATTTTTCTCTGTTTTTCTTTGCTTATAAATAGAATAGAAAAAAGCGAAATGCCCCACTAAATTTCGTTTCCATAATCTTCTCGGCTCTTTCCCCATCCGATATAGCCATTCGAGACGAAGGTCGCGAAAAATTTTAGGAGCTCTTGTAACTTCACCGGAAGAAAAGTCCATAAAAGCACCTACAGCCATTGTAATCGTGCTCTCAAGCTTTGATCGATGTTCCTTAATCCACTGTTCTTGCAGCGGCATTCCAAATCCTACTAAAAGGATATCTGCTTTACTCTTATTAATTTCTTCAATTATATTTTCTGTGGTCTCTTTCGGAAAATATCCATCCTGACAGCCTACAAAAAGGATATTATTATATTTTTCCTGAAGGCGTTCTTGTGCCTTATGAGCAACCCCAGGTTTCGCTCCTAAAAGAAAGACACGATATTGTTTATCCTTCTCTTCGTTTAAAGATTGAAATAATGCTGGAATTAAATCGGTACCATTTAAATTCTCTTTAAAAGAAAATCCAAAAAGCTTTGCTCCCATTTCGATACCGATTCCATCATTTAACAACAAATCAGCATTATTCAATATGTCGAGATATGTTGAATCCTTTTGCGCAATATTGTATCCATGATCATTTAGGAAAAAAATATCTGACACCCTTTTCTTTGCTAGTTTTTCTTTTATATAAGTAATAGCTTCCTTCGAGCTTAAAACATTTACTTTTACATTTCCTAACCATTTCTTATCCATTATGTATCCCCTAATGAAAAAATTTTAAAAAAGCCCCCTTCTATTATATAAAAATTGTCTGCTAGAAACAATTCGAGCTAGAAATAGTTACTCTAAAAGCAGTAGAATACCGCTAACTTGTACTAATACTTTTGCTCCTGACTACTATATCTTTACCGAATAATTAATTACTATAGATATGTTGGAATATGTCGAAACATTGTTTATGAAAAAGTTGTTAACTTTTGAACAATAGTGATAAAATTTAAATAGTACAATTATCAGATAAAGGCAAACCATCTGAAAAGGTGGGACGCAAAGCTTCAGGTCTAAGGTAGATTTATACTATGATGGCTGGGCCACCTTATATTCTATAAGGAGGTTAATTATCATGATTAATTTGTTTCCCACCGAAGTTTCAAAAGAAAGTAATTTGGACAATGAATGGATATCGCTCATAATGGAGGCAAAAGAACAAGGCTTTACGCAAGAAGAAGTTCGGGCTGTACTAACAATACTAGAAAAAAGCGACTGGTAAAATATCAGAATATTCTATAATGGTAACGATTCATCCTTAATAGGAAATTTCTTTATTAAGGATGTTTTTTCTTTCTCTTCTCTACGTTGATAACCTTCTGTATTATCCTTCCCCTTAAATCCTTATTAGAATTTTGCCGTATTTATTATTGAACTACCAACAAACAAAAAAGTGCCACAAAGGCACTTAAATAATGGGGAATATAATCGGAGTGTGTATTGATTCTTTCTAATAAAGATTGCTTGTTTCAAAGAGGAGTTTTGAAACGAAAAGATAATAGTGTGAGTAGTGTATAAGATGAAAGTCTTAAGATGCTGGGGAAGTACGAGTGATTTTTTCGGTGTTCATAATATGCTCTAATTGTTTGATTCTTACATTGCATTGCTCTAATTTTTCATTTGTCTTTGCCTGCATTTTAATTAATGTAACCATTAAATCTGGTACATTATTCACAATTCTTTCCTCCTTTATGGAATGGTTTGTTCCACTTTTTTCGGGTCCAAGAAACGAACAGATTCTGCAATAACTTCTGTTACATAAACTTTTTTTCGCTCCTGATTTTCATAATTTCTTGTCTGAATTCTCCCAACGATTCCTACTAAAGATCCCTTATGACAATACTGTGCTGTATTTTCTGCTACTTTATTCCAAAATGTGCACTGAACAAAATCAGCATCATAATCGCCAGCTTGATTTTTATAGTTTCTGTTTACTGCGACAGTAACATGGACGATAGATGCCCCCTCTTGTGTTACTCGCAGTTCTGGATCTTTCGTTAGCCGTCCGACTAAAGTAACTTGATTAATCATCTTTTCCCTCCTTTCTCTACTAAATTAGTAAAATCATACTATGAATTTAAGCAAATGGAAAATGTCAAAAATTCAATTTTTGGGAGTGTTTACATATAGAAAACCTAAGTTTCGTCTAGGCGATTTTTGAACTTTAAGGCAATAAAACGCTCTAAAACTCAATTTTTGCATTTTTAAATTTTTCCAATAAAAAACTCCTTCAGAATATATAGACTGAGAATGACTTCTCTTTACTAACACATTCCTTGAAGGAGTTTTTATTATTAATCTGGTGAATTATTTATTATATCCATCGATTACAGCGTTCACTTGCTCCATTACGCCTGTCTTCAATGCTTCTAGTTTACTAGAACTTTCTTCTAAAGAAGGACTATTTACGCTAAAGTAGAATTTTGCCTTTGGCTCTGTTCCAGATGGACGCAAGCAGAACCAAGAACCGTCTTCTAAATAGTATTTGATTACATTGGATTTAGGTAAATCGATCAATGTTTCTGTTAGACCTTCTTGACGTTGACTTGTTAAATAGTCTTCTACTGCAACTACGTTTAAGCCATTTACTTCTTTGATTGGAGCCTTACGGAATGTATCCATAATATAAGCTATTTGTTCTGCTCCATCTTTTCCTTTTAACGTTAATGACTCTAAGCCTTCTTGATAGAAGCCATATTTTTCAAAGATTTCTAGTAATCCTTCATAAAGTGTCAAGCCTTTTGCTTTATAATAAGCAGCAACCTCTGCCGCAAAAATAGCAGATTGAACAGCGTCTTTATCACGAACAAAATCACCAATTAAATAGCCATAGCTTTCTTCATATCCGAAAAGGAAAGTATGCTCATGTGTTTGTTCAAACTCTTTAATTTTTTCGCCAATAAATTTGAATCCTGTTAATGTATCGATTGTTGGAATGCCATAGGACTTAGCAATTGTGCGCCCAATTTCAGAGGTAACGATTGTTTTAATAACCACACCGTTTTCTGGCAGGATTCCTTTCGCTTTTTTCTCGGATAATAAGTATTCTAGCATTAATGCACCTAATTGATTTCCTGTAAGAACGGTGTATTCGCCACTTACATCCTTCACAGCAACCCCTAGTCTATCTGCATCTGGATCTGTAGCAAGGAGAACATCTGCATCGATTTCTTTTCCATAACGAATCGCAATTTCAAAAGCTGCATGCTCTTCTGGATTTGGCGATTTTACTGTAGAAAAGTTAGAATCAGGTAATTCTTGTTCTTTTACGACTGTTACATTTTCAAATCCAAATGCTTCTAATCCTGCACGAACTGGCTTGTTTCCAGTACCATGTAGTGGAGTAAAGACAATTTTTAAATCTTTTGCTTCTGGCAAACGATTTAATTGGATCGTTTTTAATTGTTCAACATAGGCAGCATCCACATCTGCACCAATATATGTTAATAAGCCTTTTTCTAATAGTTCTTTTTCTTCTAAAACCTCAATCGTTAGTTCGTCTTCGACTGCATTTACATATTTAATAATGATATCTGCAGCCTCAGGAGGAAGTTGTCCACCATCTTCTCCGTAAGCTTTAAATCCATTGTACTCAGGAGGATTGTGACTTGCGGTAATCACTACTCCAGCGAATGTATTTAAGTATCGTACAGCAAAAGATAATGCAGGTGTAGGACGAAGCTCTTCAAATACATAGGACTTAATTCCAAGCTTACCGACTACTTTCGCAACTTCTAATGCAAATTCTGGAGACTGATGACGGGAATCATATGCAACAGCTACCCCACGATTCATCGCTTCTTTCCCTTGTTCTACTATGTATTTCCCTAATCCTTCAGCTGCCTTACGAACAGTATAGATATTCATGCGATTAATACCAGGCCCTAATTCTCCACGCATACCACCAGTACCGAATTCTAAGTGCTTATAAAAACTGTCCTCCAGCAACTTATCAGATGTTTGTAATTCTGTTAGTTGCGCTTTTAAGTTAGCTTCTAATCCTGCAAAACTTGTCCATTTTTCTACGATTTGTTTATAAACCATTGTCGCTGTTCTCCCACCTTTAAATTAATGTAACTATCTATCTTTACATTACCTAAAATATGTATATAAGTAAAGATTTTTTAAAACCCATCATTGTGGAACCCTTCTCCCTCATCAGGTCTTAATACCTACATAACTAAGGGTCCCATCAACATTTTTATGCTAATTATTTTTGTCTCCACATCTTTGCAAGTGGACCACTTTCCCCATAGACTGGATCCGCTTCAGGAAAAATTGCATTTTCTATTTCCTCTTGCACACCGTCTAAATCTTCCTCTACATCTTTTTTGATATTATAATCTTCCCCATTCGGATAGGCGCCGATGACTTGAAAATCTGGTGAGGCTGATAATTTCTTATGACCAGTTCCAGCTGGAAGTAGCAAGATATCTCCACTCTTTACAATAAGCTTAGAGCCCCCTTCCCCACCTATTTGTAGTAGAGCAGAGCCTTTTTTAATCCCAAGGACTTCATGTGCGTTGCTATGATAATGATGATATGGAAAAACTCCATTCGTCCAACTATTTTTCCAATTATTATAATGAAAAACCTTTTCAATATGTTCTTCCTTATTTTCCATTGCCTTTTTATAATGAAGTGCTGGTAAATATGGATGGTTAGGTATATACCTATTTTGTTCAAAATAATACATTGTAATATCTGGATTAGCCATGGATGCACACCTCTCTATCTGTTGTGATATTACTATATACCCTCCTTCTTCTTAAATCATTCCTTTGTTTCTATATCTATGAACTTGCACCATTATTTTCAATAATTACCACTTTTCTTTCAATTCCGACTTTTGCTTTTCTACTAAAAACAAGGACATTTCCGTCGATATAATTCGATGTACCTATGTTTGGAAGCTAATTAAAGCACCTCAAAAAAATGTATTATCAAAAGGAAGGAGAATAGAATGAGAATATCTATTAAACATAAATTATCTGCAAGTTTTTTGATTGTTTCCATTTTATTTATCATACTGTCTTATTATTCTTATAAAAGTACAAAGGAAACAGTAGAAACATATGATTACGTAATCGAAACAGTTACAGAACTACGCTCTATTTCCGAACAAATTAAAACGAATGCAGCAAGACAAATCTCCTACTTAAGGGGGTATTTTGTCTACTCTACACCTAGTTTCAAAAACAGATTCAATGGTGCTAGTAGTAATATCAATACCTTTGTTGATAAGGGGATAGAAATTTCCGCTGACGGAGATATAGAAAAGCGATTAATGGAATTAGCGGCTTTAAACAAAGAACTTACACATAAAGGAAACGCACTGATGAACAGCAATAGCCCTTCTCAATCTGCTTTAGATGAGGTTACTGCACTATCAGATAATTTGTCGGATCAGGCTGATATTTTAAATAATTTGCTTACAAATGATATTTTGAAGCCAGAAATTGAAAATGCCCAGAGAGAGTCTGAACAAAGAATGTTGCTTGTTGTAATTTTTAGTGCAATAGTAACTGCTATCTCATTGACGATTGGTTTCATTCAATCTTCTCTTATTACGAAACCGATTCAAAAATTACAAACAAATATGCAGAAGGTTGCAAAAGGAGATTTACATACAGCTAAATTCTCTATTAAAGCTAAAGATGAAATTTATCATTTAAATGAAGCTTTTGAACAAATGAAAGACAATTTATCAAAAATGATTTCTAATATGTCGGAGAGCTCAAATATGGTAGCAGCATCAGCGGAACAATTAAATGCAAGTGCAGAACAATCAAGCAATGCCTCTACTACGATAGCATCTTCCATTCAGTCGATTGCTGAGAGCAATGAGCATACACTTGGGAAAATTTCTGATAATGCCCTTGCCTTGGATTCAATCTTAAGCGGAGTAGAGGCGATAAAAGACCGATCCCATTACGTCTCTTCATTATCGCAAGTTGCCTTTACGAATGCAGAACAAGGGACAAAGCAAATTCATGATAATTTAACGCAAATGGAGTTCATTTATGATTCTGTTCAGCGTTCCAATTCGATTATTGCTTCCCTAGCGGATCGTTCAAATGAAATTGGAAAAATGATTGAATTAATAAGCAATATCGCTAATCAAACTAATCTGTTAGCGTTGAATGCAGCAATCGAGGCGGCTAGAGCAGGAGAAAACGGAAAAGGATTTGCTGTTGTAGCAGATGAAGTGCGGAAATTAGCGGAGCAGTCACAAGCTTCCACACAAGATATTTCGCAATCCTTACAGGGAATTCAACAAGATACATCAGAAGCAGTCACGATGTTAAACGAGACATTAGATCGCGCGAAGACAGGAGTAAGTATATCAACAAATACTGTTGAATCCTTCTCCACGATTGTAACAAACACACAAAAAGTAGCTCCAGCCATAGAAGAAGTTGCCCAAACGGTGGCTACGATCACGACACAGATCAAAGAGGTCGTAGGGGTTGCTAATGAGATTGCCCTTCTTTCTAAAGAAAACGGGAGCAGTACAGAAGAAGTCGCTGCCTCTACAGAAGAACAAATGGCATCTATGGAAGAAATTAAAGCTTCAGCAGAATCCTTATCCAGCATGGCGGATGAATTAATGGAAATTGTGTCCCAGTTTAATCAAAAAGAAGAAATTTAAATATTAATGTAAAGGAGAGTATAAGATAATCTGGTTGATTGTTCTATACTCTTTTTTGGGGTGTGGAAATTTAACTCGATTGGGTTAGCTGGATGGGTTTGGCTGATATCCCGATTGGTTTGGCTGATTTATTTTGATTTTGGCTGATATCTCGATTGGTTTGGCTGATATATTTTGATTTTGGCTGATATCCCGATTGGTTTGGCTGATATATTTTGATTTTGGCTGATATACTTTGATTTTGGCTGATATCCCGATTGGTTTGGCTGATTTAACTTTATTTTGGCTGATATCCCGATTGGTTTGACTGATTTAACTTCTTTTTTGTCACCTCTCTTCATGCATTTCACGAAAATAACCTCTTTTGGCCGATATCTCGATACGTTTAGCTAATAAAATTTTTTTATTGAAGCATAGATTAAAAAAACGACTTTACACAAACAAGTCTTTAAAAAATCTCTTCTGCATCCCGTTCTTTTCTTCGAAATACCGAATAAAGAAAGTAAATACCAATCAGCACTAAAAGAATAAATAAAAGCAAAAATAAATAATGAAATCCTAACATCACTGCCTCAAATTCTGAGCGTCTAGTATCATTCATCCAATCGGTTATCGTTCCGTCTAACCATGTATTCATAAAGGTAATCGCAAGTGCTGTTCCGATAACCATTCCTATATTTCTAAGTAAAGCAATCGTACTGCTCATCATTCCTAAATATTGCAGGGGAACATAGAGCATCATAATACTGTAATTAGGTGAGGTTAAAATCCCCATAGAAAAGCCTAATAAACTAAGCAAAATAATTAATGTAGATAAAGTTGTCCCAGGAGATAAAAAGCTTAGACCTAGCATCGTAATACATAATAGTCCTAAACCGACAACTACTACCTTTGCTCCTCCAAACTTGTCTGATAAAGATCCACTGATTGGTCCAAGAACAGCAAGAAACAAAGGATAGCACATCAATAATAGCCCCGATTGCTCGGCAGAAAATCCTAAAACACCCCTTAAATAAAATGGCAAAATAACAGTGGAAGCAAATGCAGCACAATAGCTTGCCATTAATATTAATCCACCTGCTTTAACAATTGGAGATGAAAAAATCGATGGCTGTATAAATGGGTGCTCTTCTTTCTTGCTATGGAAAAAAAAGAAAAGAAAACAGGCAACACTGACACAAGCTATTACTAATAAATATACCTTGTAAACGCCTTCTCCGATCGAATTAAGTACAAAAACAAAAGAGATGATTCCCACACCAAAATAGATGCTTCCTTTGTAATCAAAGCTAGAATTTTCAAAGCTTCGATCGGTTGGAACAAATTTTTGTGCTAAAAAATATGCCCCAATACTTATTGGTACAACAGTCCAAAATAAGCTATGCCACGAAAAAGCTTCAATGAAAAAACCACCAACAGATGGACCTAATAATGCACCAATCCCAACAGAGGTACTAATAATTCCGAGCGCTTTTCCACGATGTTTTTCTGGATAAACATCTGTAACAATCGCCATATTAACTGCTTGAAGCATAGCCGCGCCACTGCCTTGGATTACTCTTGCAATAATTAACATAGGAATATTGAAAGATAGAGCTGCTCCACATGCTCCTACTGCAAAAATAAGATAGCCAAGATTATGTATACGTTTCTTTCCAAACTGATCAGCTAGTTTCCCCATTAAAGGTAAAAACAACATAATCGATAGAAGGTAGCCATTGACAATCCATTGTGTAACGGAAAGCTTTGCAGAAAAGTCTATTGATATATCTGTTAAGGCAATATTGACAAATCCAGCAGAAAAGTGGGACAAAAATGCACCTGTACAAACAGATATCAATAAAAGTATGGATTGGTATTTATGGTCCTCCGCTTTAGTGCCATTCCTAGCCTCAAAATAACTTACTTTGTTTTTTACCATTCGAATCATCCTTTATGATGGTGAACATTTGTGTTCTCTATAATATGACATTCAACTATTCTTTCATAGTTGAATAATGTCCTTTAATACAGCCACAGCCACAATATTCCTAAGGGAGGAATGGGAGTTTCTTGACTTCCCCCACTTCCGGCCAGGAATCAAGTCTATTCCACTCCATCCATTCACAATAAAGTCATTCGCTCCCTACTGGTAAAGCATGAATAGATTTAACTACTTCTTTACTTGTAGCAACTGTGCCAAAGAATTGATTGATTGTTTGCAAAGTCATATCATGTGCCTCTTTTGAGAAGGCTGCAGTACAATCGGATAAGAAAATAACATCATAATCAAGCATGAAACCGTCTCTTGCTGTTGATTCCACACAAATATTTGTACTAACACCTGCCATTAAAAGGGTTTGGATTTTCAAAGCTCTCAATACGGAATCCAATCTTGTATTAATAAATGCACTATATCTATGTTTTATCACGATTACATCATTATTCTCTGGTTCTAATTGATAAAATTCTGCTCCCCACGTATCCTTTCTGCAAAGGTTCTTCTGATTTTTTCCTTTTAATCGTTTAATCCACGTTTCTGAATCGGTACTATCCTCATGGATGGTTTGAATATAAATAATGGGGACATTTATTTCTTTCATGGAAGTAATCATGCTTTTCAGATTTGGCATCATTTCATCCACCATAGATACATCCAAATCCTGTTTAGCTAAACTTCCTTCTTTATGACAATAATCATTCTGAACATCAACAATTAGTAGAGCACTATGTTTAGGATTCCATTCCAGCTGATTCATCCATTTCATCCTTTCCAGACAATTTCATTTTCGTGATTCCTACCTCATTTCATATGCCTTCTTTTCAAAAATGATTACCGGTTATTTAGAAAGCTCCTCCACAAATTGCATATCAATTAATTCATCATAGCTATATCCATTTGTATAAACGCCTGTTTTTTCCACAACCTCCATTGGTTTTGCAAGGGCTTCTTCGGAAATAAATCCATCCTTACTCCAAAGGCTATCTGCATAAGCTCGATCAAGTGACGCCTTCAAGCTTTCTTCTGGAGTAGAAGGAAATTCCTGTTTTAAAATTTCCATTGCTAACTCATGATCCTCATCTATCGCCTTTAGTCCTTTCATCACAGCTCTTACAAAGCTTTTTACCGTCTCTGGTTGCTCTTTTATTGTCGACTTTTTTATACTTAATACAGAATAGGGATAATCGCCGAGACTGGCAAAGCTGTAAAATGGTTCAGCCCAGACGCCTTTATTTATTCCTTCTGTAATCTGGGGTTCTGCTCCATTTGCTATATCTGCTTGCCCTGATTCTACTAATGAAACGACAGCACTTGCATCTGCTGGTTCTTCTAGTTTGACGTCTTTTTCAGGATCTAATCCTACATCCATTATTAACCATCGAGTTAATAAATTGGGGCTTCCTCCGAAACGTCCCGCTGCAATTGTTTTCCCTTTTAAATAGTCAGCAAGGCTCTCCTTACTAGTATTTGCTATTGTTTGATCTGTATCCGCCATTAAATATACATTGGCTCGATTTACGACATTTACTACCGAAACAATTGGATCAGAGTTCCCTGTGTTTGCCATTTGGTTTGATTCTGGACCACCGATATTTCCCCAGGCATCACCACTAACTACAGAAGTAACATGGGCGCCACCTGTTGCTGTAATTATTTCTACCTCAAGCCCCTCTTCCTCAAAAAAACCTTCTCGAATCGCTGTATATAAAGGCAAGTAGCCTATTAAATGAACCGGCTCTGCAATGACAAGCTTCTTTGTTCCTTTTCCAGACGATTTTTCTTCACTTGCTCCTTTGGTTGACGAACATCCACTCAAAATCATTAACAGAAGTAACAGATAAACTCCAACTTTAAAGTAACCACTCTTTTTCATGTAAACTCTCCCCCTATATGCACACTTTTTATATACATTTAATAAAACTAAAAGCATTTATTCTCTGATTCGATTTCCTCTCAATAAGCGTTTTTCTAACCAAACGGTGCCTACATACATAAGCACAGATAATATGGATAAAACAACAACTCCTACCCAAACTAAATTTATATTCATAATCTGACCAGCATATAAAATCATGCGGCCGATTCCTTGTCTTGAACTAATAAATTCACCTACAATTGTCCCAGCTAAGGCTAAAGCAATATTGATTTTTAAGCTGCTGACAATCCATGGCATTGCTGATGGAATAACAACTTTCATGAAAATATGATGTTTTTTCGCTCCGAGGGAAAAGAGCATCTTTTCTAAATCAGCATCAACACTTTTCACCCCACTATGTGCAGCAATCGCTGTTACAATAACGGTCATCATAAGTGCTAAAATCACTTTTGAACTAAAGCCAATTCCAAAAAGAATAACTAAAACAGGAGCTAACGCTAGTTTTGGAATGGCATTAAAGGCAACTAAATAAGGCTCGGCTATTTTTGAATAAAAATAAGACCACCAAAAGGATAATCCAAGCAACGCACCAAAAAATGTCCCTAAAAGGAAGCCGATAATAGTAGCACCTGACGTATATATAAGATCACTCCATAAAGTTCCTTCCGTAAAGGCAATAACGCCTGTTTCCCATATAATCGTTGGGCTACTCCAATAATAAGAATCGATTACTTTCCACTTCGCCAGCAGTTCCCATAACACAAAAAAGAGGATCCCAATTAAAATCTGCCCAATAATAGTTATTCGCTTTCTTCTTTTCTCCTTTAGCTCGTCATCCTCAATAATAACGGGTAGTGCTTCTACCTCTTGCATTTTTAGCTCCTGCTGGAAAAGGATTTGCTCTGAATTGTCGCGCATATTTATTCCTCCTATCCTACATTTATTTTTCTAGCAGAACTTCTTCCTTTAATAACGCAAATAAATGCTGTTTCAAATCAATAAATGCTGGCTGTAATAATGTATTTTCATTTCTTGGTCTTGGTAAATGTACCTCTACCTTTTCTTTTATTCGTCCAGGTCTTGGAGATAACACATAGATTTCATCTGACAAATATATCGCTTCATCGATATCATGGGTCACAAACAGAATCGTTTTCTTAAAATCAGTCCAAATCTGGAGCAGCCATGTTTGCATCAATAAACGTGTCTGTGCATCTAAAGCACCAAATGGTTCATCGAGCAAAATAATGTCCTGGTCATATAAAAGTGTGCGTAATAATGCGGCTCTTTGTCTCATTCCGCCAGATAATTCATCTGGATAATGATGTTCAAATCCCTCTAACCCGTATTTTTGAAGAAGTGGCATTGCTCGTTCAACTGCTTCCTTCCTACTCACCCCCTTGATTTCCAATCCTAAAATCACATTTTGTAAAATACTTCTCCACGGTAAAAGTAAATCTTTTTGAAGCATATAGCATACATTTCCATTTTTGCCGACAATATTTTTGCCATCGAGGAGAACCTCACCAGTCGTTGGTTTAATTAGACCAGCGATAATATTAAATAATGTCGATTTTCCACATCCACTTGGACCAATTAAGCTGATAAATTTTCCTTCTGTGATTTTCAAATTGGCATCCTTTAAGGCCACTACTTCCTTTCCTTCTTTTTTAAAAATCTTATTCGTATGGCGAACTTCTAGTTTATACATAAATGAGCTCCCTCCCATTAAGAATATTGTTCTCTTTAAATACACCACTTTAATTTTCATTGCTGGAACTTTCTAATCCCAATAAAAAAACCGCCAGAATTTCCTAAGTGTTATAACTCAGTGTAATTCTGACGGTTTTCCTGCTCTCTTGTAATGGAGTTCATTTAACCAGCCAAATAGGATTCAATTTTCTTATCCAAGACGATAATCGTTCCACTTATTTCTTTCATGGAATCATAATCCTTTAATATTAACTGCACATTTAAGTGTAGTTTTTCCTCTAAGTTACGCAAAAGCAACTCCTTGTATTTGTCAATTAGTAGACGATCAATGATCTCCGCTAGGCTATCGCTTGAACTTTCGATAATTTCCAATACAGGGATACGCTTATGCTTAGCAATAATGATAATTTTATTATCCATTAAACTAATCTGCTGTTCGGTTAGACCAACTTTAAAAATCAATTGATTTACAAGATTGTTTTCCCTCATGATGCTTTGTTTCAATTCTCCTAGTGTTCTTGGTAGTTGATCAACTAATATAATTATCACCCCCAATAGATATAGCAGAACGAATGAGCCATTCCTTTGCCTATCAAATGCTCCAAGCACATAAGCAAAACTTAATCTACTCGTATAAAAAAATAGAATATTCTGTTTATTGGATAATACCATATCTTTGTACGACTTTCTTTCATTTTGTCAGATTTTCTTACTCTATTTTTTATAGCAGATTGTAAAACCCAGGTAAACTACTTAGATATCTAGTTCTAAAGAAAGGAATTTATATTCTAAATAGTCCTCTAATCCATATTTTCCACCTTCACGGCCCACTCCAGATTCTTTTACTCCGCCAAATGGTGCTTGCGCAGTAGTAGGTACTGGATCATTGATACCAATTATGCCATATTCAAGCCCTTCAGACATTCTAAAGAGTCAAGTCCATAAGATTGTGTAAAAATATGCTGCTAATCCATAGGAAGTATCATTGGCTAAACGTAATGCTTCCTCTTCTGTATCAAATTCAAAAATTGGTGCTACCGGTCCGAATGTTTCTTCTGTCGCAATTTTCATCTCGTGGGTGGCATGTAATAAAATCGTCGGTTCATAGAAATGACCTTTGTCAAACATTTCGCCTGCTGGTTTTTTCCCTCCATATACTACTTTAGCCCCTTTATTAATAGAATCTTGAATATGATCCTCTGTTTTAGCAACAGCTGCTTCATTAATAAGTGGTCCAATTGTTACTTCCGGCTGCAAACCATTTCCAACAACCAATTTCTTCATTTTTGTTACCAAGATATCAGCAAAACGCTCTGCAATTGTTTTCTGAGCATAAATGCGATTAGTGCATATACATGTCTGTCCTGCATTACGGAACTTACTTGCAATAACACCTTCAGCTGCTTTTTCTAAATCAGCATCCTCGAAAATAATAAAAGGAGCATGCCCACCCAGCTCCATTGAAATCTTCTTCATCGTTGCAGACGCTTTTGCTGCTAGCTCTTTTCCAACTTTTGTTGAGCCTGTAAAGGTTATTTTTCTTACTTCTCGTCTTTCCATCATCGCATCTCCAATGGAAGCTGCATCACCGTGGACTAAATTCAATACTCCTTTTGGCAGTCCGACTTCATGAAAAACCTTCATTACCTCGATTGCTGTTAAAGGAGTCGATTCAGCTGGTTTCAAAACAACCGTACACCCTGCAGCAAGTGCTGGAGCAATTTTTCTAGCAAGCATAGCAATGGGAAAATTCCATGGTGTAATCGCACCAACTACACCTACCGGCTGTCTTAATACAATAATCCGCTTTGTTTCAGAACTAGCAGGAATCGTATCACCATAGATTCGTTTTCCTTCTTCGGCATACCATTCCAGATAATCAGCAGCTAAGTTAATCTCCCCCTTTGATTCTGCAATCGGTTTTCCCATTTCAGTCGTAATGATTCTTGCTAATTCCTCTGTTTTTCCCCGAAGCTTATCTGCTACCGTTTTTAAATAGTTAGAACGTTCTTTAGCTGTTTTCTTCGCCCATAAAGGTAGCGCACTACTTGCTGCATCGATCGCCAGATGTCCGTCTTCTCTTCCTCCTCTTGCTACATGTTCAATAACTTCTCCTGTAGCTGGATTATAGACAGAATAAGACTCCCCTGAGACTGAATGACGCCATTCCCCATTCATATACTGCATTTTCATTCTCCTTTCCCCAATGTTGTTTTCTTATCATAACAAAGATTTTCGCTAATTCCACTTGATTAGCTTTGTCTCGACATTACAATTAAATTTAGATTACGTCTCTTATAAAAAACAGAGCATCTTTTTTATAAGAATGCTCTGTCTTTCCATTAATGCACATAAAGTGAAACTTCCATCAGTGGGGGTTTGCCTTCCTCCCCACTGATGGTTAGTTGAACCAATCGGACCTTTACGGACAGTTGATCTTCCACCTATCTTCCTCGTATTCTCCTAAGCTTGAGGGGGGAGTTTTACTGTCCGTTTAGAGTGGGATAAAGTGAAACTTCCATCTGTGTGGGGGGTTCCTTCCTCCTCCATTGATGGTTAGTTGAACCAATCGGACCTTTACGGACAGTTGATCTCTCACTTATCTTCCTCGTATTCTCCTAAGCTTGTGGGGCGAGTCTTACTGTCCGTTAAAAGTGGTATAAAAATACGCTACAACACCAAGAATGACAACTACTATCAAAAGCACTCCGTGTTTCCGAAAGAATTTCACTCCTGGATTTGCGGTTTGTTCGCGCACCTCTTTTAATAATTTTTTCAAAGATTGTGAACGAATGCTTGCTAATTCTCTCTTCATTTCTTTTTTCTTCCAAATAGAATTTCGATCAGTGATTAAATAATTTTTTAAGGCATGACTGAATCTTGGACTTGTCCCAAATTTTTTCAGCGACCATTCAATATAATCAAGCATTTCATCCTCAGAGCCGTATATAGCAATATAAGAAAATACTTGACGATGTTCAACACCTTCCATCCCGCCTGGGAATAGAAGCAAAAATCGTTCATATGGTTTAAATAAACCATTTTCTTTTATAATGTCCTGGGCTAATTCACATGCTTTCGCTGTAATTGGCGCACTTGCCATCCGAAAAACATATTGTGTTTGTTCAAACGCTAGATAAAAGTAGGTATACAGTAACTCTAGTACTTCAAACTTTTCTTTTTCCCAGCCCTTTATCTCAAAGCTACGTTCCTCTTTCTCGAGTAAAAATATCTCTCCAAAATGTTTAACATCTGCAAGATTTACTTTTTCTAACTGTAATTGCACCAATAGCTGTCCCTTTACATCAGGCAGCACCATGCGTTTATACGATTCAAAAGGAAGGAATCTTTGAAAATAGGTAACTATTTCAAAAACAATAGAAATAGGATGGCTATTTTTTTTGACTTCATACACGAGTCTATTTTTCGTTAATTTTAAGAAAGTCCCGTTATGCTCAAAAGAAGAATTAATTTGCAATAAATTTTTTATATTGATCAATACTTTTGATAAGGAATGCTGAAAACTAAATTGATGCTTTAAATAATCCTTAATGATCTCCGCATAAGAAAAAATATCGCTCATATAAGATAAAACTTGCTGATACGTATCTGGATACTTCTCCAGTATCTCCCATAATGATTGACAGACAGCTTCTCCTTCATAGTAGGCAATCGTTTTAACGATAAATTCAACAACATCGACATGTTCTACTACCTTTTGAATCTCCAAAACTAATTTCAGATAGTCCTGAACAATGGAAGCATCTTTCATCAGCTCTTCTCTATGCAGCACTTGTTTGAAAATATGTACGAGTTCAAGCTTTTCCCGATGTTTTTTTTGAAGAAAAACTAACAGCATTTCTAGGGTAGCAACTTTATCATTATCGTAAAAATAATAATCTAGCTTTTCCATATAGAATAAGAGAAATAAGCTATTATACGTTTGAATCGTTAGTTTTGTCTGTTTATCCAAGCCTTTTAAGGCCCGTTCACAATAAATGAAAAATTCGTCAAGCTCTGTCGCCGTTTCAAGGGCTTCATAGGCAAAATGAAGATAATCATGTTCTTCTTCCTTGAAATTCAAACCATTAATTTTATCCTGGCTTAAATCAAAAGTAAATTGATTTTCCACTGCTCTATTTCTGAGACGGATCGATCCTTGTTCTACAAACATCACATGAATATTCTCCATAATCTCTGGCTCATTATGAAAAGTGGTCGCACCAAACAACCTTCTTGTTTCATAGGGCGTATAAAGAAATAGCAATTCCAATAGCCACATTGCATATTTATGTTGCATGTCATGTGAAGCTTGAAACGATATATATACTCTTTTGTTTTCGGCAACAGCAGTAATACAAGCAAACAATAGTTCTTTGAATTTCTTTTCATCTAGTTGCAAAACATGAAACAGTTCTTGCTTTTTGGCAAATATATTCTCCTTCTTATATGCCAAGTGTTCTATTTCCTCTAATTCTTCCTTTAAATGCTCTGTATCTTCCAAGCCGTAAAAATGTTCAATGTGAAAGATTTTGGATGAGTGATGGATCCATTCCTCTTTTCGATTAGCCGGAATAATATAATTATGTACAAAAAGACGGTTCTTTTGTTTCGCGCTTTCTGCAGGGGCAAAATTAGCTTTTCCTAGAACTAATTCACCTGTTTCAGGCTGTATAAATGTAAATAGCGGCGGATAGGCAGCTATTTCTTTTTCGCCACTTTTCTTTAAGTCACTTGGTATATGATAAGTATTAATAGGATTTAAATATTTTTTTACGAACCTTTCATTAACATTCGGCGAGACGGCAATTGAATCAAACCCATCACCTGTAAGAAAAAGACCTTTACTATCCTTCGTTACTATTTGTTGTTGTATCAGGCTTTTTCCCATTAGCCTCTCTCCTTTCTTTCTCCCTTTAAGCAATTTTTTAGGTTATATAGGGAAGGTATTAAATAAAATGTCTATATTCATCACTATAATTACTATTTACAATATAAAGAGAAACTCCCATTCCTCTCATTCTTTAATTTAGGTTTTAGAAAAATAAAAAAACAGCTAATACCTGTATTATACAGGCATGCTGTTTTTTTAAAAACCAACTTCGCTACACTTTTCAAATAAATATAGAAATTCTTTTCTTAAATCCATAAATCATCGAAAAAATTCCATAACCTAAAAGTTTTAAATCAGATTAGCACTATCGCTCTATCTATTCTCCTCCATATGCTACTGAATATTCTTGATAGAACAAGAAAGACGTGCTGTCTATTACTTTTTTCTCTTCTCTTTCTTGCTTATGGTAACAGACTCGGCTCCTCTGTTACCTTTTTCTCTTCTCTTTCTTACTTATGGTAACAGACTCGGCTCCTCTGTTACCTTCCTCTCTTTCATTTCTAGCTCACGGGCACAGAGCACTCCCTCTGTTACCATCTAATGCAATTTTTAATAAAAAATGTACTCACGCTCTCTCCTTTCCTTCATTTTCCACTGACAATTAATAAACTCTATTATTCTTCCAAACATTATTCAAAATAACTCCAACGATTGAATCCGACTAGCTTATAGTGCTTTTCTAGTATTCGACGAATTCTTTTTTTGGAATGAATAATTCTACACCAATCATATAATAAGGGTGTTGTTATTTTTGCTTGAGGAAAAAGTAATTTAAGTTCATCTACATTGCGTAATACCACTGTTTCGACTGTTTCTTTATGGCCGCATTCTTCGCAAACTACATTCATTCCTGCTTCTGCTACTTTGAATGAATTACATGCTTTACAGAATATGCCTTTCTGTAATTCTTTATATTCATATAATGGTAATTTTGAAAAAGGGGACTTGTCGATATGCAATGATGCTAGTTTTCCAGTCAGTTGCTTCTGAAGCTTGTTTAGCTTCGAAGAATGATAATCCATTCTTTTTAAATATCGCTGGACTTGCGTTGGAAAAATAAATGGTAATGATAAGGGAGCTTGGTAGAGGGTAAACTCGGGATTAATAAAAACAACAGAGGAAGTAATTGTTTTATTTTCCCAACCATGCTTTTGAAGTAACTGTTGAAATAGCGTTTCATTCCTTCTTATTTGATTAAGTGGATTACTGATTTCCTTATTCTTCATCGTATACATGCGATCATTTTGATAGTAATAATCCCCTTCATAATTCTTTATTTCAAAAAGGTGAATTCCTTCAGAGCTAATAATAGTGGCATCCATTTGAAAGGTAGTGTTATTTATTTGCAGTAGTAAATCATTGATTATATAACAATCCTCTAAAAGATTTTCCGTGAAGCTATCAAATATTTTTTCACCTTCCCAGCCTTTTTGCAGATGAACTAAATACTGTTTTTCATTTAAATCTAGTTCATATCGTAGATTCAGGGATTGTAAAACGAGGATTTCTGGAGATACGGTACGAGGTTTATAAAGCATACTAATTTATCTCATCCTTTCTATCTTTTCTTAGAGGCCGTTCCGTAAGAACAGCCTCTCTTTTTTATTCTACTGCAACAATAATTCTGCCTGTTATACCGCCTTCTAATATTTTTGGCAATTCTTCAGGTAATTGTTGTAAGGATACTTCCTTATAAATAAATGAAGATAGTTCTTCTAGTTTAAGGTCGGTTGCAATTCTTTCCCACAGTTTTTGTCTAGTCTCCATTGGGCAATAAACGGAGTCGATTCCAAGAAGGTTTACTCCTCGCAGAATAAATGGAAATACACTTGTTGGCACTGCTCCGCCACCTGTTAATCCACTTACTGCAACGGATCCACCATATACTATTTTGCTAATAATGGCTGCCAATGATTCTCCACCGACAGGATCAATTGCACCAGCCCATACTTGCTTGTCCAACGCCTTTATTTTGCCGTTATATACTTCTTCTCTTCCGATAACATTTGATGCTCCGATACTTGTTAAATAGTCTGCTGCTTCTTTTTTCCCAGAGCTTGCTACAACCTCAAAGCCTAATTTGGAAAGCATCGCCACACCGAAGCTACCGACACCACCAGTAGCACCTGTAACCAATACAGGTCCATTCTCTGGCTTCAAGCCATTATCCTGCAATCGTTGCACAGAAAGAGCTGCTGTAAAGCCTGCTGTTCCAATGATCATTGCTTCTTTTAAGCTTAATCCTGCTGGTAGTGGAACAATCCAGTCTGCAGGAATACGAGCATATTCACTATATCCCCCAGAATGGGATACACCGATTTCATAGCTAGTAGCGATGACTGAGTCTCCTTCTTTAAAGCGACTATCTTCTGATGAAACAACAATTCCTGCCAAATCAATTCCTGGAACATGTGGATATGAACGCACAATTTTGCCATCTGGAGTGCTAGCAAGCCCATCTTTATAATTTACTCCAGAATAATGGACTTTTATTACTACTTCACCAGCAGATAAGTCTTCCAACCCCAACTGCTTTGTTTCTACTGAAAAATTACTATCTTTATTATCAACTACGACCGCTTGAAAATTATTTTTCATTTTTAAGTCACCTCGTACTCATAGTACCAATTTAAAAATAACAGGTCAAAGCAAAGGAATTACCCTATGATTATAGTAAAAATACAGATTTCCTCCTACATATGACGATGACCATTTACGCCTTCTAACTTTTATCGTCTGGATATAACTTTTGATAGAAGGCAATCGCAAAATCATAAAAATACATGAGACCAAAACGCTCGGAGGAGAACCCTGTTCGATCATAGGTTTTTCCATGCAGGCGATATACAATATCAGCTTTCTCTATAAAAGGAATCTCATCATTATGGGTTATAATAATTGTTTTTGCTTTACTCTTTTGAATGAGTCGCATCAACTCCACATTCCCTTCTATAAATCTTCCAGAAGGACTTGTGATAATAGCAACGGATTGGTCATCTAATTCTGCTATATCCTCCATTTGTTCTTGGATATCTGAAAAAGCATGAACGAATTTTCCATATTTCACTAAACGATACTGAAAATCTTGAGCCATTGCTTGAGATAATTGCGTTCCAAAGAAAGAAACCTTCTCTGCGTCATGGATTACTTCTAAAATCTCTCTAACATCACTAACATTCATCCCTGTTTCCATTGTATGCAGCCACTCAACCATTTTCTGATAAAACTGTTTGTGAAGCTCTTTTGCTACTTCATTCACTTGCAACCCATGCTCGATATATTCATCGATTGAATTTTCTATACTATCTTTTTTAGCAATATCTTTAAATTCTTGAAAGGAAGCATAGCCAATTTTTTTGCAGAACCTTGTAATTGCTGCTGGTGATGTATAGCAGGATTCTGCTAAAACGGAAATATTCATATTAGCAATCTGTTGCACATCTTTTAATAAAGCCAATGCAATGAAATAATTCGTATCTTTTGTTTTATGATTATTAATAAAATCTAATAGCCGAAAAATAATATCCTTCAAACGGTATCACCAAATTCTTTGTTTATTTTAAACAGTATTATCTATTCTTTTTCAATAAGCTTTACTTAAATAAGTTAATCTGCTTTAGCCTATTATGCAATCAATCATCTTATACAAATAAAGTGATTTTCCATCAGCAAGGAGTTTACTGCCCGTTAAAAGTGGGCTAAAGTTTTTTCGAGCTTTATTAAACTTGATTCTGTTTGCCTCCATTCCTAGGGTATTAAGTAATGACCCATTTAAGAAAAGACAACCATCCTCTAAGTTTTTTCAACATAATATAAAGAAATCTTCCATCAGCTGTTTTTTCCCCCTGATGGTTAGTTGCCCACTTATCAGACCTTTCCGAGCCGTTTTCCACCACCTAGGCAGCTTAAGATGGGGTCTTACTGCCCGTTAAGAGTCGGCTAAAACAAAAAAAATTAATGGAGGTATAGGTTAATGCAACCAACAGTAATTACTGGACTGAATGGACCAATATATCAAAATTTCTCTCTGCCCTACTATGGCGCATGGAATCAACAAATATTAGGAGATAGCCCCTATCATTATATGATTGGTGGTACTCACTACTCTATTATTTCTGCGCCATCTGGAACGGAAACTTTCCCTGCTCTATTTCCATATATAGGGCCACATGTTACTTTCGGTCTTAGAAGATGGGCTTAATATTCTTATATTGCTCTCCCTCCCGCAGGAAGGAGAGTGCCTTGTTAATCCGTGATAAGGAATTGGAAGGGCTTCGGAAAATTCTTTATACATATCAAAATCCTGTAACACATCCTATTTCACTCTTTTCTCTAACTCATAGGCTGTTGTCATTATTACTGAACGCAATGTACCATTAATTCAAATAAGTATCATTATCCCCCAAATAGATTATTCTTCTCTTAACTATAGCAAATTTATACCGCTGTTTTTCTATTACTTCATCTAGTTAATTAGATTATTTGAAAAGAATACCTACATTTCGTTTACTGAAAGTTGTATAATTTTTAGAATAATAGAATTTATTCATAGAGACTATCTGTAAGGAGGAAAAAATCATGCACATTCAACCAGAGGATATTGTTAGAAGTGGTCCGAATCAATATATTTGTAAAGAAGGAATTCTAACGGAATTAGACAGTTTACTGTCCCCTTTTCAAACTCCTACAATCATAACAGGCTATAAGTCTTTTCAAGCTTTTTCGCAATATGTCGGTTCCATTCCTGCTCATTGGAAAATTATTCAGCATGGAGGCTACAGTTCTCAACAAGCAGTTGATCAAATCACCCCATCATGTGCAGCAACAGATGTCATTATCGGCATCGGAGGTGGAATTATTTTAGATACCGCTAAAGCTATTGCAGATACATTAAATATCGAAGTTATTTTAATTCCAACCGTTGCTGGAACATGTGCGGCAAGCACTCCATTAAGTGTTATTTATTCTCCAGAAGGAGCATTTGAAAGAGTAGCTTATCATCGTCGTTCTAGCTATTTAACATTGGTCGATCCAGCATTTTTAATTCATGCACCAATTGATTATTTAAAAAGTGGGATTGGCGATACTTTAACAAAGTGGTATGAAGCAGAAGCCATTATTCGTAATGCAAATGATGAAAGATCTCACTCTTTATTTGTACAAGCAGCATTAAGCCAATCTATTTTCATCCGTGATATTTTATTAAAGGAAAGCATAGAAGCAGTCCAAAATAGTGTAGCTGGTTTAGTGACACCAAGCTTTACAAAAACGGTGGAAGCAGTTATTACCTTGGCAGGAACAGTGGGTGGATTCGGTGGACGATATGGTAGAATGTCTGGATCCCATGCGATTCATAATGGTCTAAGCTTTATCGAAGAAACACACACAATTCTTCATGGTCAAAAAGTTGCTTATGGTATTTTAGTACAGCTCGCCTTAGAAAACCGGATAGATGAAATCGAAGCATTGTTGCCATTTTATCAACAGCTTGGTTTTCCAACTAATTTAGCGGATTTAAATATTGTTGACAACCAAACAGATGCCTTACAAAAAATTGCTACTCATGCTGTTAATCCGAAAGAGTCTCTTCAGCTTATGGGTTCTTATGGTGCAGATGAGGTTATTGCGGCAATGAACGCCCTCGAAAGTCTATCTAGCATTAAACATATATAAAAAACTAAAAAAGGGACGGAATTCAACATCGCTTAAAGCGATGTTGGTCCATCTCCTTTTAACTCTTTTAAAACAGCCATCACATCTAATTCCCCTAACCCATTTTCAAGAGCAGACTGATATGTTTTATTTGCAGATGTCCCGATAGCATTTAATTCCGTTGTTTCGCTTGCTAAGCGTAAATCTTTTGCCATATGTTTTAGTGCAAATGCTGCTGGAAATTCATCATTCAAAATGGGTAGTGTTTTCATTTTGGAAATAGCTGTACCAACTGCACTTTCGTTAATAATGGTTAACATATTTTCCTTTTTAATCCCTTGTTTTTCCGCAAAAAGGACGGATTCAGCAATCCCTTGTACAGTGATTCCTAATAATAGATTAATGGCAAGTTTTGCATTACTTCCAGACCCAGATGGACCGAGATAAATAGAGAGCTTACTCATCGGTTCCAATACAGATTTGATTTGTTCGTACACTTGTTCCTCTCCGCCAACTAAAACAAGCAGTTTGCCGTCCTTAGCCGGCTGTACACTTCCTGATACAGGTGCATCAAGAAATTTCACTCCATTTTCTAAAGCAGTCTTATAGATGAATTGAGACGTTTGCGGGGAAACCGTACTCATATCAATAAATACTTTTCCAGCTTTAGCATGAGATAAAATTTCATTTTCAAGATAGATACTTTTCACAGCATTATCATCAGACACCATCGTAAAAATTAAGTCACAGTTATCAACTAATTCGGTTAAAGATTGAGCCCGTTTTGCACCAGCAGCAAGTAGTTCCTCTCCTTTATCCGGTGTACGATTATAAAACGTTAAGTCATAACCAGCCTTTACTAGATTCAAAGCCATTGGAATTCCCATATTTCCTAATCCTATCCAACCTAATTTCATACAGCTATCCCGTCCTTTCTTTGCAATATTCATACACATTTTACCATATGTGCTTTTAAAATACGTTAATTAAAGCATATGAATAGTAAAAGAGCATTAAAAAAGCCTATTCTTAATTAATAGGCTTCCTCTATTTCTATATCGATTCTAAATCAGTGACCGTTTTTTCGTTCACTTGATTTCCTGTATTTAATGTGGTTTTGGGTTCTAACAATAGGACATGAACTTCTTCTTCCGCAACTGGCATATGCTCAACACCTTTTGGAACAACAAGAAATTCGCCTTCCTTTACCCAAACATCTTGATCGCGAAATTTAATCAATAAATTTCCCTTCACTACCAAAAACATTTCATCTTCATTTTCATGTTGATGCCAAACAAACTCTCCTTTGAACTTCGCTAGCTTAACATAAGATTCATTCAAGTCACCAACAATTTTAGGATTCCAATAATCATGAAATAACGCAAACTTTTCAGCTAAATTAACCTTCTCCATCATTTCCCTCCACTAATTAATAAAGTGAACTTTTCATCATTGAGATATATTCATATTATCATATATTTTCAATTAATTCAGATATTAATCCTATCTCACTTTAATAAATAGTTTAAGAAAATTGAGGAAGCATTTTATCCTTTACAATCTTCTAAATAATACATTGTTCTCCAGATGAATATGATCGAATGTCAGACTTTCCAACTCTTCTAATTTTAAATACGTTAATCGATACGTATTACATGCATTTAGTGGAAGCACATAATCATTCGTAGCTTGACGGATTTTCTTTAATATATCCCCTGCTCCTTCATGTTCCTCTTCCAATATAGCTATTTCAGCTCTAGCTGCTTCCAGACTTTCTATTTCATTATTTGTATCATATTCTATTACTCTTGGAAAAATTCGTTGCTCTTCTCCAAGCAAATGTTGTTCTAATTCATCCTTTAATAAGTAAAACTGAGTGTACACTTCTTTCAAATATAAATCTCTCTCTCCATGCACACGATATACTTTACTTACAAATCCATCTAATTCTTCTAATAATTCTCTCGTTTTTGCATGATAATGGTGGATGATATGATTCACTAATTCTGATAATGGCATATTCATCCAGTCTATCTCTTCTGTGGTCTGCATTTGTTCATACATAATATTAAGAACTTTTACTATGTCCTTATCTTCCAGTTGTAGAGATTTAATAGCCTCACCTATTGGACGATTTCCTCCACAGCAAAAATCAATTTTATATTCTTTAAAGAGCTTACTAGCTGCCGGGAACTTAATAATAATATCGCCTGTTTTTGTATCATTTGTAAAAATGGAATTCATATCGCCACTCTCCTTTATTAGAATAGCTACAGTATAGAAGATAAAGACAATATAAAATAGGATTGAAATCACAGATTAAACATTGTTATAATTTAATTAGATATTCATTGTATTAATTGTGAAAAAATACACAAACATATTGGTGGTGTTAATTATGCAACAACATATAATTACCCCGTGCCCAAAACGGGTGCCTATCTTTCATTCTTTATCCGAATTAGAAATTAAAAAAATAACAGATGTTGTTCACCATAGACTTTTAAAAAAAGGCGAGATGATTATAGAGGAAGGGGAAATTTCCACATCCCTTTTTATTATTCATAGTGGGAAAGTCAAACTATCTAAATTAACCGTTCAGGGGAAAGAACAAATTGTCCATTTATTAACTGATGGTGATTTTTTTGGAGAAAGCAACCTCTTCCATGATGACATCGTCATGAACTTAAGTTGCCACGCTTTAGAAGATACAAAGATTTGTTTATTAAAGAAAACAGATTTTGATCAAATAATGGCAAATAATCCGGACATCTCTTTCAAATTGCTAAAAACAATCACAAAGCGTTTATCCCATACGGAAGATTTAGCAAGAACGTTAGCAACAAAGGACCCTGAAGTAAGAATTGCTGATATGCTTCTAGAATTTTGTGAGAAATTTGGATCAGAAAACCAAAATACAGTGCTTATTAAGCTCCCCATCACAAGAGAAGAAATCTCCAGTTATGTAGGTCTTACTAGAGAAACCATTAGTAGAAAACTTGCAAAACTTGTAGACAAAGGAATCCTTACATTAATCGGAAACAAGCAAATCCTGATTCATGATAAAGGGAAACTTCAAACAATGGGGGGATAACTCTCCCCCATTAAAAGAATTAGTGAAACCAATTAACTTTCCCACTCTTAATGGAAAGTGAGTGCCAAAAACCATAAGTAGAGATAAAGAAAACTCCCACTACTGGAAGTTTTCTTTATTATATCCTTAAGCTGTATGCCGCCCACGCAATGTCCAAATCTGATAAACCATCATGAGAGATTTTATAATTGTTAAGTAAGTTAACGTTATCCATCCGCCCATTAAATAGGGATTAATTGATTGTTGAACAGCCTCACTAGTTAAATAATCACGATAATAGAAGCACACATATCCGATAATTAAGACACATATAATGGCAACTAATATTCCTTGTGCTAATTTACTACGTGTTTTCCCAGACTCTGCTGCATATTGATTGGCCCAACCATCCTTTTTATTAGCGGAAAGCTTTTGGAGCCACACTTGGCTAAATGTTATTAAGTTCACCCATAAATAAATTTCTGGTCCTATTAATAACGTGGCAAGGATAATATCGATCGGCCGATACATCGGTGTTTTTAGAGCTAGAATAGTGTTCAGGACGGATGCCAAGGCGATCGGTGTTAACCAAATCCAAGACCAATAGAATTGGTCTGTTGCTAGAGCTATCCCTAACAAAACAACGAAAAGAACTCGGATTACTAAGTCCGATAAGGATTTCAACTGGTTTCGCCAAATTTTTCCCTTATGGCGCGTATGAATACTTAAATCTTTATTGGTTAATAAATCTACTGTTCCTGAATTCCACTTATTTCGTTGTTCTCTAAAGGTATGGTAGGATCGCATTGCATCAACAAAGCAACGTCCTTTTGGACTAATAAGCGTCTTCCATCCCGATTTCTGTAATTGCCATGTAAGCAGCATATCTTCTACATCACTATCATTTTGCCAAGGTCCATCTAATTTATTATGATTAACTACTTCTTGCAGGGCTTCTGGGCGAAACAATGTTGCTTGCCCTCCAAGTACATATGTACTCCCTCCATGATATTGAAGATCTAATAACCAGCTTGCCATATCTTGTTTTTGTTGATGAGTCCACCATCTACTAATTGGACCACCATATTCACCACTTGCTAATTTTTCTTCATAATAGACATCATTTTTACTTAATAAGCTTTTCTTTTTCGGCATCCTCATTGTATACTTTGCCATAACTCCGCCAATGTTACGACCACTCATTAAGCCTTCCCACAGATACTTTAAACAGTTAGGAGCTAAACGACTATCTGCATCCATTCCAAGAATCGCTTTAATACTTTGTTTATATAATTCTTGGGATTCGGTTAATTGGATATGATAAAAATCCATAATGTCGCCATACAGTAATTTCCACCCACTATTTAAAGCTCCTACTTTACGAAGCTTATTTCCTTCTGTAACAATCACCTTAAGATTTAGGCCAAATTCTTCTCCTGCCTTTATCGCTTTTTCCTCGGTGCGATCCGTACAGTTATCTGCAATAACATAGACATCTAACTCTACTCCCTTTGGAAGCAATTGATCATTTAATCCAGCTAAACAATCCCTTATCGATTTTTCTTCATTATGAGCGGGAATTAAAGCGACAATTCTCGGTTTCATATACGATTTCTTTACTCCAGGCATGCTAAAAAACGATATACTTCCTTTTTCCTCTTCTACTACTAAGGACAATGAATCCACCAACTTTCTTTTTTCTTGAGGCTGTTTTCATAAAGTTTGTTGTGATTACCCGTAGCCGGAATACACTTCGCTTTCCGTGGGGGTCGCTAATCCCACAGGAGTCTACTTATATTCCGGATGCTCTATTTTTCCAACTATTTCTTTTTTTCAATTGAAAAAACAACAATCCTTTAGAAAACAGCCTTTCATGATCACTACACGTTAGACTTCATCAGGGTGTCTTTTCTATCAATTTAGTTGTTCTTTAAAAAGAACAACTAAGCAAAAAATAATAATTTACCTCTGTTTTATATTCCATTAGTTCTTATTTAAGAACATATTATCATTATAATCTATACATAGTCAATTACTTCTTTTACTTTTTTGTTTCTTTTATAGAACAAATTTTTTCTTGATAATAAGAAATCAATTCAAAATAATGAACTACTGAATCATCCCACTTCCCCTTTATTCGTGAGTCTCATCATATTGAAATTAAAGTTTCAGCTTTCATCTTCATTATGAAGACCTCTTTCCCTTTACTTCCTGTACATTCAACATCATCTTCCATAAAAAAATTGATTTTCCAATTCACATTTTTTGTCGAACACACTCACCACCAATAGCTTCTATCAAGCTAAACTCAATCTTTCCCATTTAAATAGGAGGTGAACCTAGTAAAGGTCACCTCCTTGCTTCTTTAAGTACATTGAAAAGAACGGATGCGGTTAGTATCTGTTCCGTAATAAGTCCAACGATTCATCCGCCAGCGATATCCTGCGATAGATTGGCGGCCAACAAAGGTTGGATAGAACCAAAATCCGCGGCCATTTTCTAGCCAAACATACGTAAAGCGGAACAAACAAGGTCGCATGGATCCAGAATCAATCGCAAATGTACTTACAAGTGACTGGTTTGATTGTGGTGTATAGGATGGCGGTGGTGTTGTTGGTGGTCCATGGTCCGCTCCTCCTCCAATATGTGGGCCATCCGGAAAAGCTGGTGGTTCCCCTACTATAGGCGGAACTTGACCTCCAGGAAATGGTGGCAATACCCCCCCACCAATTGGAGGTAAACTTGGAACAGTGCCTCCGCCAATTGGTGGAAGATTTATACCAGTCCCACCACCTATTGGTGAGATGATAAGTCTACTTTGTGGTTGTGAATTTGCTTGTTGTCCATAGTAAGGATAATACGGCTGAAAATACATCAGTTTTCCCCTTTCGTTTTTGATGTATTACTCTATGCAATTCGCCCAATTGAGGTGCAAGGTCTTAATTGATTTCATCCTAAAAATAAATCTCCTATGGACATTACAAATTATTGCTTCACTTCATGATTTGTTTTCCATTTCTTGCGGAAGACAAAACCAGAAAGCCATAATATAACGACTAACCCGACAACGGTTCCGATACTTAATAACACCCACGGGCCTTCAATAAAACGCATAGCTCGATGATGATCTTTTACTAACCAATAACAAGTTATACTTAAAACGATTCCAACTGGGATAATTACTGGACGATAATCTTTTAATCCAAAAAGTTTTTGTACAGCAATAGCTGAACAGAGAAATGTCATAATAATTTGGGTTAAAATTGATAATGCAAAAAAGGCAACCATAACCATTTCATAACGATGAATAAATAGCCCAATTTCCGCACTTCTTGCCATTTGCATACAAGAAACAATATATTGAGCTGTAACATCTGCCGTAAGAACACCCGCTTCAAGAATTGGCCACATAACTATAATCATACCACCATAAAACATACCTGCAGTAGAAGATTTCATCCAAGTCTGTTTATCTCTTACTAACGGAAGGATCATACAGACCATCATTGCAGTCATCGCATAATCTGTATTATGGTGTCTACTAGCCCATACAGTCTCCGTAAATCCTGATTGAAAAACAGGAAGTAATTCTTTTATATCAAAATTACTAAGAGAGCCTAACATTAATAAAATATTTAAAGCAAGGATAGAAAATACGCCTATCAATGCCATTCTTGCGACCACTTCTATTCCAAAATGGATAGCATAAATGCCTATTAAAAAAGCAGCCAATATAAATAATACTGTAGGAGCCTCTGGTAAAAAATAATCTCTTAAATGATAAACAAATGTTGCCATAATACTTCCATATGCTCCTATAAAAAAGACAAACACCGAAATAGCGACAAATTTCCCAGGAAATTTCCCTAAAATTTGGTGGAATTGATCAATTAAATCTCCCTCTGGTATACGCCTCATCACAATAACAATTAATGCTATAATAAGCAGTCCTTGAAATGTGGAGAAGAACGTTGATATCCAGATATCACCTTTTACTTCCCGTGCCATTATACCTTGTGTCATTCCGATAGATTTTGCATAAAGCATATTAATAATTAATGCCATTAGCATACCATTCGTTATTTGAACCTTCATTATTTTTCCTTCCTTTCTTCTTTACCAGATATAGTTGGCTGGAATAATAATGAACCACTGTCTACACTTGCATGAATGGTAAGATTTATGTCGGCAGCTGAAAAACTATTTTTCCAGTCTTTCTTTACCTTCCTCCACTCATAAGGGTATTTATTTTGAAAAACTTTTCCTAATTCTAGTACATCTGTTTTATATTCCTTTTGGATTTTTTCAATAGACTTATTGATATCTTCTCTTAATTTAGCTTCTACTGCTTTTTCTAATTGTTCCACATCATCTTTATTACTAATGGAAAAAGAGCAACCCGCTTCAACTACTGTAACCGAAGCGTCCAGTTTAGCATTAAAACCTACCTCTTCATTTTTGTAAGTTGGTTTTACTTCAAACTTTTGCTTATTTAACTCAACACTAATATTGTTATTCTTCTCTTTGGGACATGAAACAACCACTACTCCCGAGTTAATATTATCTCTAAAAAGGATAATTCCTTGTAATTCATCTGCTTGTAAGATTCCTACCAATTTATCGTTTTCAAATACCCCAGCTCCAGATAATTCCACTTGTTTCCTCTTTGCCCCTTCTTCTGGTTTAAGACCATCAATTTTTCTTTCTTTCAGAGATACTCTTGCTAGTAGCGGCTCAGAAGATTCACTTAAATAAGCAGCTAACAAGTCTGTTATTTCCGTATACGGGGCAAGTGTTGAGATATTTGTATACCGAAATAATTTACTTAATGCTTCTCCAGGCGTAACCTCCAAACTTGTTATCGTAGAGGTTAGTTCGCTAGCCTTATCAGGGGTTAAAGCAACCAATGTTCTCATCCTAAGCTCTGGATTTCTTGTAAAAAAATCAACTATGTCTCCAATCCCTTCTTTGGCTACTTCTTCATTTATAACGATAATAAAATTATGAGCCCAAAATACTCTTCGCGACGCAACACCAGTTAAATTACGAATCGCCTCAAAAATGGACTCTCCTTCTGCTTCTACGTTCCATGTCGTTTCTCCTGATTGGCCCGTAGGAGCACCAGTTTGTCCTCTGGCATCACCTGGTCTAGAAACTTGCACAGTAACTTTTATCTTTCCATCCTCTGATCCTTTATCAATTCCGACTGCCATTACAAGAGCAAGATCGTTTATTTCTCTTTTTCCCACACAAGCAGTTAGGAGCAAAGTACTAAAAATAATGAGAATAATTAAATTAGCTCGCTTCATTCCTTTCTTTTCTCTCCTTTATTACCTCCACTTTTCTTTTTCCATCTTCTTAATCCGGTAATATCCTCGTAATCTTTGTTATTATCTTCATCATTTTTTGACTTTTCTGATTCAGATTGATTTTCGTCATTCAGCTTTAAAGGTTTCTTTACTTTATCAGGCGGAGAAGGCTTCTGATGATCACCTAACTTTATCGTATCTCCATCTGCAAGCTGTGGCCTTTTTTTCATTGCCCACCAAGGAAACCGGATGAGAGTATCCTTTTGATCATTTGGCTGAAAAGGAGTTGCTGGCGCTAAATAAGATTCACCAAACGAACGAATACTTAGAGCATGAATCGCTAATAGAGAGAACATAACGGAAAAGCCAAGCAACCCTAATGTTCCCGAAGCAATCAATAACGGAAACCTGATTAAGCGTATGGAATAGGAGGCAGAATAATTCGGTATTGCAAAGGATGAAATTCCAGTAACTGCTACAACAATTACCATAAACGGAGAGACAATGCCCGCCTGGACCGCAGCTTGTCCGATAACAAGTGAACCAACAATACTTACAGCCTGCCCAACTGGTTTTGGCATTCGGAGCCCAGCCTCACGCATTAGCTCAAAAGTTATTTCCATTAATAAAGCTTCTAAAAGAACCGGAAAAGGAACAATTTCTCGACCAGATGCAATGGTCAATGCTAAAGGCGTTGGAATCATCTCCTGATGGAAGCTTACTAACATGACATAGATGGAAGTAAGCGTCAGACTAATTACAAAGGCAATATAGCGAATGATTCGAAAAAAGCTTCCTGCCATAAATCCCATATAATAGTCATCACTTGCTTGCAAAAATTGCCAGAAGTAAGTAGGAACTACTAAAACGAATGGGGTATTATCAACGAAAATTGCTACTCTTCCTTCTAACAATGCAGAAGCTACTTTATCAGGTCTCTCGGTACTCATTACCGTTGTAAACGGGGAAAATGGCGAATCTGCAATCATTTCCTCTATGTAACCACTTTCTAAAATTCCATCAATTTTAATATTATTTAATCGCTTCTTTACTTCATCTACTAATCCCTTTTTTACTGTTCCTGTAATGTAGGCTATATTAATATCCGTTTTTGATCGTACTCCGATACTCATTGTTTCTAATCGTAGCTCAGGATCCCGGAGTCTTCTTCTAACTAATGCAGTATTCGTTCGTATATTTTCCGTAAAGCCATCTCTTGAGCCACGGACAACCTGTTCTGTCTGCGGCTCATCAACACTCCTCGTGTCCCAACCCTTTGTTTGGATGTGGAAAGCTTTTTCACATCCATCTACAAAAAGCATACTATCACCAGAAAGGATTGCTACTAAAGCCTTTTCTACTTCTGTAATCATGGAAAAAGAAGTATTCATTAAAACATGTTGTTCGATTAATGTTTCCAGATCAGAGATCATTAATTGGTTTCTTTTAATAAATTCATTTCCTTCATACATCATTGCATCAATTACTTTTTCCACATGCTCTACGCTGGCGAGCCCATCAATATAGAATAAAACAGAGGAAACTTGTCTATTCCCTAAAAAGTAAATTTTCCTTTTTACAAGATCGACACTATCTCCCAAATGCTTTTTAATTTTAGCTATATTTTTTTCTAACTCCGTCGTGAACCTCATGTCTTTACTTGTTGTTTCCATATCGTCCACCCTTACTTTTTACTATTATCTTCTTAACCAAGTAAAAGAAATTCTATTCGTATATCAAAAAAATGTATAAAAGCATTTTTTTTCGTATAAAAAAGAGACTAGTGGCATCAATAAAGGCGGAGATATTTTGAATTTTTATCATACTTGGCTCTATAAACATGTTTTAAACACAGAGTGGCTTTTGTGGATTATTGTTATTTTTGTTCTGGCATTTAATATATTATCCCCTATCATCATATGGGGATTAATGAATGGAAAATCTATTCTTAAGTGGGGGAAGAGAAAGATAAAAGGACAAAAGAAACAAACTAAAAAGGACGATGGAATAAAATCATAATTTTTCAGGACTTTAGTAACTGGTATAATGAACTACTTAGCACTAATCTTAAGTATATACTTTAACCAATCGACGAAAGGGCAAAATCATTGAAAAATGGTGACGCAAAGCTATAGGGGCTTCGGGCTAGACTAAAAAGAACAATCCTTTTTCCCAATCATTCAACTACTCATGCCAGCCAGCTACCGAATACACCTTCGACGATGCAAATGAAGGAGACTATAAAAAGTGAGACAAAAAAATAATGATGAATTATTAGTAAAACAATCAGTACTTTTAAAGGAGCATAGCTATCAAATACCAGAAACCGGAAATATAGGAAAAGGTTTATTTTTTGGCATGCTCATAAGCATTCCTTTATGGATTTCTTTTTTTGGATGGCTCCGGATTATTATTACTTTTATTGGTAAATAGATTGAAACGATAGGCTAATATTTTACTTACACGCAGCAAGAGCATATAATCATTATAAGAATAAGCATGAAAACCATTAGGAAAGGAGCTTTCATAATGGAAGATTCAAAAGAAAAGTTAGAACAACAAATAACTGTATCAGGAAAGCATTTTTCTGAAGAAAAATTTTGGGCAAAACTCGCTCGGTATGCTAAAAAGGCTGGTTCTTCTGTCGTCTATGCGGTGTTGCTTTTGTATTACACCTTACAAAAACCAAATGTACCTAAAAAAGTAAAAGCGACAATTATTGGAGCTTTAGGCTATTTCATCCTGCCAATTGATTTGATACCTGATTTTCTAGTAGGAATAGGCTACACAGATGATCTTGGCGCATTAGGAATTGCCTTATTTCAAGTAGCGATGTATATTGACGATGATATCAAATCAAAAGCGAGAACAAAGCTTGCAGAATGGTTTGGTAATAAAGTGGATACAACAGATATTGATAAAAAAATAAATTAAGAGATTATAATGAAAAAAAGGGACTAGAAACAGTCCCTTTTTTCATTATTATAAAAATAACCCTACAATTGTCGCTGTTAAAATAGAAGCTAGTGTTGCTGTTAATAACATTTTCAAACCAAATTTTGCAACGATATCTGCTTTTTTAGCATTAATTGCTTGAATAGACCCAGCAATTATTCCAATACTAGAGAAGTTTGCAAAAGATACAAGGAATGTCGAAACAATTCCTACTGTCTTCTCTGAAAGCTCCCCGATTAATGGCTGGAATTGCAGCATTGCCACAAATTCGTTTGCAGCCAGTTTCGTTCCCATTACTGAGCCTGCTGTTACAATCTCACTAACCGGAATACCCATTATCCATGCCACCGGAGCAAATATATAACCTAATATTCCGGTAAACCCAATTCCAAAGACACTTGTGAAGAAACCGTCAATTAAAGCAAGTAGGCCGACATATGCTACTAACATTGCAGCAACAATTAAAGCAACTCTACCACCATCTAACGCACCAGCTGAAATGGCACCAAATACAGAATTTGTATTGGAAACATCTTTGACATTAATGGTTTCATCTTCCTCTTTGCTAATAGGTGCAACTAATGTTGCTATAATTAGTGCTGATAATGCATTTAAAATCATCGCTGCAAGTACAAATTGAGGTGGAATCATTTCCATATATGCTCCCATTATAGAAGCAGAAACTGATGCCATTGCAGATGTACAGACAATAAATAACTTATTAGCATTCATCGAATCTAAATGTGATTTAATAGCAATAAGTGATTCCGATTGACCGAAAAAGATGGAGTTAATGCTGTTAAACGTTACAACCTTTGATAACCCTGTAATCTTTGCCAATGCCCCGCCAATATATTTAATAGCTAATGGCAATACTTTTATATGCGTTAATAAAGATAATAAAGTAGAAGTAAAAATGATCAGCATCAATACATTTATAAAAAAGACACTTCCACCTTCTGGAACTAAGCCCCCGGTAACAAAATTAACGCCTTCATATCCATAATTGAGCACATTGGAAACTCCATTTGATGTAGCTTCTACAATTTTTAGCCCAACAGTGGTTTTAAACATTATTAGCGCTACAATAAATTCCAGCACAAATAATACGATAATAGCTCTATAGTTAATCCCTTTTTTATCATTCGATAATAAAAAGGAGATAGCTATCGTTACGATGATACCTAATATCCCAACTAATATTGACATAGAAAATTCCTCCTAAATAAAAAGCAATAACAATCCTTTATCGAATACATCAAACTATTTCAATATAGTTAATATACATTTGAAAAACATTGTTAATACATTAAAAACGATATACAGTTTTAGATGTTACCTTATATTAAGGAGGTTGTCATCCATTAATTGATTAACAAATTAAATTAGTAAAATTTAAACCTTTCAAAATATTATCTAAATATATTTAATTTCCATCATTCCAAATAATCTCTTAAAAATGGTGGCAAGTAAAAAAGCAAATTGGGGTAAAGATACCTCAATTTGCTTTTTTCTATTCTATATATTTTTACTTAAAGCGCGCTTTCTTTCTCGATCTTCGCAGCTTCAAATGCTTTATTAACACGGTTTAAAAGCACACTATCTGAAAGCAAACGATATCCCGTTGTAGCAAGCGCCTGAGCACCTTTAATAATAGCTTCATCTCCGATTGAAGATTTCGCCGCTTCTCTAAATTCATTTGTATGTGCAATCAAATCATCTGGTCCTATTTTAATATGCGGATGTGCTGTTGGTACTTCATAACTTATATTCCCAGCGTCTGTTGATCCTTTTCCACGAGATCTTTTTGTTACAACCGTCTCTCCAACTGCCTCTAGCTCTTCTTTTAATATCTCATCTAAAATTGGGTTTAATACAAAATCCTTCACTTCATTTTGGAATCTTTCCACTTTAACAGTTGCTCCAGTTGCAAGGGCAGCTCCTTCAGCAATCGCACGAACTTTTGTAGCAACCTCTTCTGTTTTATTCCATGTTTCTGCTCGAATGTAGAATCGTGCAGACGCATATTCCGGAATGATATTAGGTGCATCTCCCCCGTTTGTGATAATCCCGTGAATTCTTACATCATCAGGAAGCTGTTGTCTAAGCGCATTTATGCCAACAAATAATTGGATGACTGCATCAAGAGCGTTTATCCCTTTTTCAGGTGAACCTGATGCGTGTGCCGCTTTTCCGTAAAAATGGAAATCGAGTGGATCTACAGCAAGCGTTTCACTGGTTAATGATGTTTGACCAGCAGGATGAATCATTAAGGCCACATCAACATCCTTTAAATAACCATGTTTCACGAAGCTTCCTTTTGCACTTCCATTTGGTCCTCCCTCTTCCGCTGGTGTCCCTAAGACAACAACCTTTCCACCTGTTTCGGAAAGCGTTTGGGAAAGTGCAATTCCAGCTGCTACACTTGTTGTTCCAATAATATTATGCCCACAAGCATGACCCAATCCAGGGAGTGCATCATACTCAGCGAGGAAAGCAATGGTTGGACCAGATATCCCGCTATCTTTTACTGCATAAAAAGATGTTTCATGACCAGCTACGGCAATTTCCACTTTGAATCCAGCATTTGTTAAAATGTCTACATGCTTTTTACTTGCGAAAAATTCTTGGTTCCCGATTTCAGGATTCGCATGAATCGATTGACTTGTTTCAATATACAGTTCTTTATTTGCAAGAATGGATTCGTGAATAAGATTGATACCAGATAAAGTGTTACTCATTTTCCCTCTCCTCCTTAAAGTCCTTTAAATTGTTTTTGTAATTCGTCCTTGTCAATATCTACTACAATGGAACCACCATTTGTATCTGCTTCAACTGCTTTAATCACATCTTCTTCATGATAAAGCTCCACAATTTTTTGATATGTTTCGTTATTTGCATCCTCTGTACGAGCTGCAAAGATGTTTACATATGGCAATGCATTTTCATCGTCTGCATCTTCTAAATAAATAGGGTCTTTTACAGGATCAAAGCCAGCTTGACCGGCAACACCATTATTGATAACAGATGCAGCAACATCAGGTAACACTCTTGGTGTTTGCTGTGCAACAATCGGTAAGATATCGAGATTTTTTGGATTTTCCACAATTTTAGATGGATCTCCAAATAGTCCAAAGTCATCTGCTAAAGTAATTAATCCAGCTGATTCAAGTAATTTTAAAGCACGTGCTTGGTTGGAAGGATCGTCCGGAATAGCAATTTTATCGCCTTCTTTAATTTCACTTACATCTTTCACCTTTTCAGAATAGATCCCCATCGGCGCTATCACAGTTGCTCCAATTGGCGTTAAGTCGGTTTTATTTTCTTGGTTAAATTGACTTAAAAATGCGATATGTTGAAACGAATTAATATCAATTTCGTTATTCGCTAAAGCTTGATTTGGCAATGTATAGTCAGAAAACTCAACAAGCTCAATTTCAATCCCTTCTGCTTTCGCCTTTTCTTTCAAAATTGGCCAAACCTCTCCATCAGATCCAGTTACACCAATTTTCACCTTCACCGTTTTATCCCCACCAGATGTAGTTTCCGACCCGCATGCTGCAAGTGCCCAAATTGTCGTTAATAATAGTAAAATAGCAAAATATTTCTTCATCACACATTCTCCTTAATTAGTAATTTTTGTATAATTTTAACTTTTAATAGTTATAAAAATCTCTTCGTTAAAGCAATATCCCCCTTAACGTCTCATTATTTTTCTTGATAATGTATTTCCAATCCATTGAGCAATTTGGACGAGAATAATTAAGATAATAACCGTAACAAGCATTACACTGCCGTCAAATCGTTGATAGCCATATGTCATCGCGACATGCCCCAGCCCGCCTCCACCAACGGTACCAGCCATCGCAGAAAAATCAATTAAGCTGATGGTTACAAAAGTTAAGCCAAGAATCAGTGGTCCTAACGCTTCAGGAATTAACACTGTAAAAATGATTTGCAAAGGACTTGCTCCCATAGCTTTAGCAGCTTCAATAACACCTGGATCAATACTAACTAAGTTATTCTCTACTACTCTAGCAATTCCAAAAGAGGCTGCAATAGTCATTGGGAAGATCGCTGCCCATGTCCCAATCGTAGTACCTACAATCGCTCTTGTTAACGGGCTGATTGCTACTAGAAAAATAATAAATGGAATAGGGCGGATAATATTAATTAAAATATTAAGCAAACGGAAAACTAATTTATTTTCTAAAATATTGCCTTTTCTTGTTACGAAAAGGAGTAAACCTATAGTAATTCCTATAATAGAGCCTAAAATAAGAGTCATGATAACCATTAATATTGTTTCTCCTGTTGATTCCACAATGCGTGGCCAAAAAGTACTCCAATCGACCTTCATTAAATAAGCACCTCCTCAACTGTGACTAATGTCTCTAATTCATTAAGAACAGATAAAATATTTTCTTTACTTCCTTCAAAGGATACGAGCAGATTGCCGTAGAACTTTTCTTGCAATTCACGAACTGAGCCATAAACAATATTTACATCGACATTAAACTTTTTTGTGACCTTTGAAAGTACTGGATCACTTGCAATTTCACCTTTAAAGATTACTCTGTATAACTGTTCACCACCCTTTTTCCTCCATTCAGCTAATAAGGAGTCAGAAGGACGATCCTGCTGTACAGACTGAATAAAGCGCTGCGTGGTTGGATGTTTCGGATTTGTGAATACTTCAAAAACGGAACCATTCTCTATTACTTCTCCATTTTCCATTACTGCCACTCGATCACATATTTCTTGAATAACATGCATTTCATGCGTAATTAATAGAATAGTAATGCCTAAATCCTTATTTACCTTTTTTAATAGACGCAGTATTTCTCCAGTTGTATCAGGATCCAGTGCAGAAGTTGCTTCATCACAAATTAATATATCTGGAGAAGTTGCTAGGGCACGTGCAATACCAACTCGTTGCTTCTGTCCCCCTGATAACTGTTCTGGATAATCATCTGCTTTATCAGATAGACCTACAAATTGTAAAAGCTCTGCCACTCTTTCTTTTATTTCTTTTTTCGGTACACCAGCGAGCTTTAAAGGATAAGCAACATTCCCTGCCACTGTTCGAGAAGAAAAAAGATTAAAGTTTTGAAAAATCATCCCAATTCTTCTGCGAAGTTTACGAATCTCTTTTTGAGATAGGGACGAAACATCTACTCCTTGAACTTGTATATTTCCGTTTGTCGGTGTTTCTAATAAATTGACAAGTCGTAATAAGGTACTTTTGCCTGCTCCGCTAAAACCAATAATCCCAAAGATTTCCCCTTGTGCAATGGATATCGATACATCCTTAACCGCGTTTACTTCACGACTGCCAAGCTTAAAGGTCTTAGCTACCTTCTGAAATTCAATCATTGCCCTCACTCCTATGCAGTATCAAAAACATAAGTATCTTGTGAAGAAGAAACAGGTCTATTAAGAGATACAAAAAGGCCCTGCTTCTTCTTTCCAGAAAGAAAAAGCAGGGCCTTTATAAGACAAAGAAACTACTTCTTCTCATCTTTCAAATGCTAATTTAGCATTTGCAGGAATTGGCACGGTATTTAATAAATCCGCTGCCGAGACTTCTTCGGGCCTGTCCCTCCGTCTCTCTGGATAAGAAAAATGTTTTTATTTAATTTTGTAAGATTTGATAACAACTATAAAACTAGATAAATAAATTGTCAACTATGTTTTTTTATTTTTTTGTTTTTTTCGCTAACTTTTTTTTAAAAAAGTCTATTTCTAAAATTATATTAACATATCTTTTTTGTAACACCAACAGTCAGCATACACTGCACATTCCATGGGACTCACGCTGAGCCGCTTCGTCGTCGTTTCACTCCTGCATGTTCTAATATGTCTTGATAATCCCACAGGAGTCTACGTGTATACTGACTGCTCAGTATTATTAAATAAAGATTCATTCATACGAAAAAACTCCTTATACAAAAGTATCTAACTATATATAAATATAATAAAACCCTCTTAATACACACTAAATAAATCGGAATAATATTTTTTATAAAAAAGGAAAGTGCTATTTTTCCATTAGCACTTTCCTTTTCGTTCTATTGAGTTATCTCTGCTTGTTTTGATAAAAAAAGCTGTACTATTTCCTCTTGACTATATTTTTGTAGGAGAAGAGAATCGATCATTTCTCGAACTGCCCCATCTCCTCCATTTGAATCTGCAACAAACATGACTTGATCTTTTACCATATCCATTGCATTTTTTGGAGCACATGGCCATCCTACCTTTGTTAAAATAGGAATATCGTTGAGATCGTCACCCATATAACATACTTCCTCAAAGCCTATTCCTATTTCATCGATTATCTTCTGAAGTGTTTCTAATTTATCGTGAATTCCTTCAAAAACATAGTCAAAGCTCAATTCCTCTGCTCTTTTTCTAACTGCTTTCGACTTCCTTCCTGTTATAATAGCTGTCTTTATCCCTGCTTGTTTTGCCAGACTAATGCCCATACCGTCTTGTGTGTGAAATGCCTTATACTCGTTACCATCTGAACCAATATATAGTCTCCCGTCTGTAAGTACACCATCAACGTCTAATACAATTAGCTTAATCCTCATTAATTACGTTATATACCTAATTTCATTAAATCATGAAGATGAAGCATTCCAACGGGCTTATGATGGCTATCAATGATTGGCAATACGGTAATTTCTTTTTCCTCCATTAATTGTAGAGCTTCAGCAGCTAAAGCTCCTTTTTCAACTATTATAGAAGGGGCAGAGATTAAATTTTCCACATTTTCATTCAGGACATCCATTGAGAGCGCAAATGCTCTACGAATGTCACCATCTGTAAGGACACCTATTAATTCATTTTTCTCATTTACAATCGATGCGGCTCCTAGTCCTTGATCTGTCATCGTAAATAAAGCGTCCTTTACTTTATCTCCTTTGTGGACAACTGGATTTTTTCTTGTGTGAAATATAACATCATCTACCTTTAATAATAATTTTCTTCCTAACGAACCGTTCGGATGATAAAGAGCAAAATCTTCTGGCCTAAACTTGCGTGCCTCTAGTAAGGCAATTGCAAGTGCGTCACCTAATGCAAGTGTTACCGTTGTACTTGTTGTTGGTGCCAATCCTAACGGACAAGCCTCTTCAAACTCTCCTAAACATAATGTAACATCGGCTTTCATCCCTAGAGTAGAAAACACATTTTTCGTAATAGCAATCAACTTTGCCCCAATTGTTTCAATGGATGGAAGTAATCTTACTACTTCATCACTTTCTCCACTATTGGAAATAGCAAGCACAATATCATCAGACGTCACCATTCCTAAATCCCCATGTAAGCCTTCAGATGGGTGTAAAAAACAAGATGGCGTTCCAGTACTTGAGAAAGTCGCCTTTATCTTTCGAGCGATAATCCCCGACTTGCCTATCCCAGTTACAACCACTTTTCCTCTGCAGGCTAAAATTAATTGAATAGCATCTTCTGCTGATTCATCCAATATATCTCTTAAATCCAAGATTGCCTTTGCTTCTTTTTCTAGAACGATTGCTAAAGTATCTGTATAATCGAATTTTGGCAAATTAATTTCTTGCATATCAACCACTCCCATTCTTTACAGATTTTTCACCAATGCATCAATCTCGACAATCGGCTTTAACACTTCCTCTAACTCAGCTAATTTCACCATATTTGGTCCATCTGACATTGCTTCATCTGGATTAGGATGAACCTCCATAAAAATCGACGAAATCCCAACCGCAGCAGCGGCTCTGGACAAATAAGGGACAAACTCACTTTTCCCGCCAGTCGTCGTGCCATTTCCACCAGGTATCTGGACACTATGGGTCGCATCAAAAACAACTGGAACTCCCAATTCCTTCATCGTGATAAGAGATCGCATATCCACAACTAAATTATTATAGCCAAATGTAGAACCACGCTCTGTTAATAGAATCTGTTCATTTCCAGCCTCCCTTATTTTTGTAACAACATTTTTCATATCCCACGGTGCCAAAAACTGTCCCTTTTTTACATTCACTATCTTCCCAGTATTTGCTGCCGCTACTAATAAATCCGTTTGTCTGCATAAAAAAGCGGGAATCTGCAGAATATCTAACACTTCTGCTGCAACTATTGCTTGTGCTGGCTCATGTACATCTGATGTGATTGGAACATCAAATGTCTCCTTTACCTTGGCTAGAACTTCTAGTCCGTTCTCCATTCCGGGTCCTCGAAATGAATGAATAGAAGAACGATTTGCTTTGTCATAGGAAGCCTTAAAAATAAATGGAATGTTTAGCTTCGTTGCTACCTCTTTTAACTGCTCTGCTGTTTCCATGACAAGTTTCTCATCTTCTATAACACAGGGACCGGCAATTAGAACAAATGGAGCTTTATCTCCAAATGAGATGGTATCATTTAACGTGACTACTTTAGTAATAATACATACCTCCTTTATTAGTTAATGCCATATGATTTTAATGATTAAATTTGTTTGTGAAAAAGTGGTAAATGAAAGAAAGAAAGGAAGATTATTTTTCTGAATTTTCTAACTTTACACCGTGTAGTTTACATAATATATAAAGTTGGTTGCTTTGAAAAGTACTTTGTAATATTATCTGACACACTTTTTTCTCTTTTCCTCTAGAACCATTAATTTTTCTGACAAAAAAGACTTTTCCTATTTTTGGAAAAGTCTTTTTTTAACACTCTATTTAGCGTCTAAAATTAAGCTACTGTCTTTTCTTCTATTTGTGCTGTTTTTGCACGGGAACTTGGAATAATATTAAATAAAATATTTAAGATTATAGCGGTTATTCCACCTGCTACGATACCACTTTGGAAAAGAATACGGATGTTTTCTGGGAATTCCATGAAAATATTAGGAACGACCGTAACACCAAGACCCATTCCAATTGAACAGGCAAGAATTAATAAGTTTCCTTGTTGATTAAAGTCAACCTTGCCTAACATTTTAATTCCATAGGACACAACCATTCCAAACATTGCAAGCGAAGCTCCTCCAAGTACTGCTGTAGGAATTAATGTTGTAATAGCTGCAATTTTAGGAATAAATCCTAAAATAACTAAAATTATACCAGCAGCATAAATGACATTCTTCGTTTTTACACCAGTTAGCTGAACTAGACCAACGTTTTGAGAATACGCAGTGTATGGAAATGAGTTGAAAATTCCACCAATAACAGATGCTAACCCTTCTGCACGGTATCCCTTTCCTAAATCTTCTTCTGAAACCTTTTTGTTTGTAATATCACCAAGTGCCAAATAAACGCCTGTTGATTCAATTAAACTTACGATCGCCACAAGGGTCATCGTAATAATAGAAGTTAAATCAAAAGTTGGTGCTCCAAAATAAAACGGAGTAATTCCATGAATCCACTTTGCGTCTCCTACTTCTGAAAAATGAACCATCCCCATAAACGCTGCAACGATCGTGCCAATAATAATACCAAGTAAGATAGAAATTGTTTTGATAAATCCAGTTGTAAATTTATTAAGCAATATAATAATAGCTAATACTCCAAAAGCAAGAACTAAGTTTTTTAGATTACCAAAGTCTGCACTTCCTTGTCCTCCCGCCATATCATTAAAAGCGACAGGAATCAAAGTTAGACCAATGATTGTTACTACAGAACCAGTTACTACCGGCGGAAAGAATTTTACTAGTTTACTAAAAATAGAAGAAATAAGTACAACAATAATACCAGAAACAATAATGGCACCATAAATTGCAGTTATTCCATGCTTACTCCCTATTGCAATCATCGGACCAACAGCAGTAAATGTACAGCCAAGCATAACGGGAAGACCAATCCCAAAGAATTTATTTTTCCACACCTGTAGCAATGTAGCCACACCACAAGTTAAAAGATCAATCGAAATTAAATAGGTTAGTTGTTCAGGTGTTAATTTTAATGCTCCACCAACTATTAAAGGCACTAGTACAGCTCCAGCATACATTGCTAGCACATGCTGCAGACCTACAGACCACGTTTTTACTGTCATTTTTTCCATTTTAATATCCTCCTACATAAATGCCTTCATGTGTTCGTTGTTCCGCAAATGTAACTTTTCCACCCTCTAAGGATGCTATTCTGGCTAATGATTCTAAGCGATAGCCTTTGGCAATCAAATCATCAGCTCCAGGCTGAAATGACTTTTCGATTAATATCCCAATCCCACTTACCTTAGCACCAGCTTGCTCGACGATATTTGCTAAGCCTAAAGCAGCCTGTCCATTAGCTAAGAAGTCATCAATTACGAGAACATGATCATTAGGATGAATATACTTTTTGGAAACAGTTATTTCATTCGATTCTTGTTTTGTAAAGGAATAAACCGTTGCTGTATATAAGTCACTTGTTAACGTAAGCGACTTTCTTTTTCTTGCAAAGATTACGGGAACATCTAATGCTAGACCAGCCATGATAGCTGGTGCAATCCCAGATGACTCTATCGTTAATATTCTAGTAATGCCTGCCTCTTTAAAAATGTTCGCAAATTCTAGGCCAATTTCTTTCATCAGATGAGGGTCCATTTGGTGATTAATAAAAGAATCTACTTTTAATACATTATCACTTAAAACAATACCTTCTGCTTCAATTTTTTTCTTCAATAACTCCATTACTAGACTCTCTCCTTTTTTGGAGGACAGTTTTTAGCAGCAAAGAGATGCTCGACTATCCTTAAATAATACAAAAAAAAGCACAGTTACTTACTCTATGAGTAAGCGACTGTGCTTTTTCGAGCAAAATAGACTGCTCTATTTATGCATAGATCAGTATATCTCCATTTTATACGCTTACCCGTAGTCAGACGATTAACGGTCATCTGGTAGAAACTTGCAGGCCATATTCCTGCTATTATACGAGTTTTATATTGTTTGATTATTTGACAACATAATGGATTATAACGGATTTTCGCTGAAATGAAAACTAAAATTTTAAAAAGGTGAAAGTTTCCAGCTTTTTCACTTTAAATAACCGTGCTTTTATTTAGTTTCCTTAGAATAGTTAAAAACCCATCGATCATCCTTTTGCTTATTGGAATAGTTATTTAACCTTTTGCCATTTCTAAAGAACTTTCAAATCCCTACATCCTAGTTGAATTGGATACCTTATACTTTTTCGGTAGCAATACGCCGAGAAGACGCACCGCTTATTCTTGTATGACGGATTTCATTGATGCCGAATGCTTTGGTGTCATTCAAGCTTCCCAAATATCTTCTTATCGTCTCGTTTGAATCTAACGGGGAAATCAAAATTTAAATCCGTGCTTTTCATTGAATACATGTATTTAATGTGGATGAAAAAAGGAATCAAACAAAAATGTCTGATTCCTTTTTTCATTAATTTGCTTCCTGGCTCCAGCCAAAAAGTTCATTCTCTCTCTGTTCCGATTCTAAAACCGCATGATGAAAGGTTCTGAAATCAATTGTCTGATCTTTTTTCTCTGTAATCACCTTAATATATTCACCAATCTTCACCTTATTCTCTGGGGAAACTTGGCCAAAAGGAATTTCCGCTGATCTTCCATAATAAATATTAGCTGTTTTATTAGCCAATTTTATTTTTTTACTATTAATTAAATAACGTGAATTAGGAACCGTATAAACTGTCTCCCAATCACTCTCTGTCTCGAATTTAATTTTTGATAAATGTTCTCCCGCAACCGAAATAAGGATAACATCTGGTTGTAAGTATTCAATAAGTTCATGCCATAATTTTACACCTTCTGTTTGAAGGTCTTTCTTCGCTTCCTTGCTTAAACTATCCCAAGTAGGATTTGTTGCAAGCGGTGAGCAAATATCTGTATGCAATGCCGTATTTTCTTTATTACCATAAAAGCTTGCATTTATTCCATTCAATAACGGTTCAAAAGAAGGCTCATACCATGCTTTATATGGGTCTTTTTCAAAATACTGGTCAAGTGCAGTAATATACTGTTGATTGAATTGATAGTGATGGTCTCGTTTCATCGATTGAAACCTTTGGAAAGGGTCAGGGTCAGGGAAATCGCGTCTAGACGGATTTAGACCTACAGTAATGATGCGGATAGGGGATTCAAAATATTTCTTACTATTACCAAAATACATAATTGGCATCGAGGGCTTTACAATATACGTCCTCTCTTTCTTACTTTCATACATTTCCCAATACTTTTTAATTAATTCGGTTTGTACTGCCTGTTGAATAACAATAAAAATCATCCTTTCGATTTAGTAGAAAAAATATAGCAAGTCCACAAAAAAGTGGAATTCCTTCCTCTCTATTATATATTATCCTTAGCCTATTGGTAAAGAATACGTCACGTTTTATAAAAAAACTTTTAAAGGATAGCCATAACCAAATATAACTATTAGAAAGGGAATATAGCGCTTTCTAATAGTTATATTTCTATAGTTGAGTATTTTATTTCAAAAAATTCCCTGACTTAAAAATTTTTTGAACAACTTGCTCTTTTTTTGTTGTAAGCATTCCTATAAACATTGATTTCAAATGTTCCTTTGTAAGCGATGGTGTATGTGAATCCTTTTTACTATTTTCTAATGGATAATATCTTTCCCATCGTTCAACCATTTCCTCTAAACTACACCCACTTATTGGTTGCACAGGTGGTTGAAGATGGATTTCTGTTAGCTTCTGATCCAACGGAACAATAGATGGGCTTTCGGTTTCTTTGTAAATATGCTCCAAATTATTTTTATTAAGAAAATCGATAAAGTAGTCAAAATTCTTCCCTTGTACCTTTGTAGGAGCCTGAAAATCACTTTTCTCTATCAATCCAGACAAGGTTGTCTTACTCGTAATTTGATTAGCCATTATATTGGTTAATTGGTGGTACTCTGCTAACTCCCTCATCCTTGCATCCTTTGGAATAATTAAACTTGGTGTTCCAGCAATTGTTGCAGCAATATTTCCATGTAACCGTGCCCCAAAACTTAAATCAGCTGTCTTCATAAATTCTAACCATGTAGGTACGTTTAAAAAGAAACGAACTCTATTGTTCATATAGACTGGATCCGACATTTTTATTGGATATTTTTTGCTTATCTCTGCAATCGAAGGTGCTCCTAGATATGTTAATTTCAATTCTTTTAACCATTGTGGAATAAAATAGTGATTTGGATATTCTTCCATCCCTCTAGCAATAAAGTCTAGTACCTTTTTTTGCGAACGTCGAGAAGAGTTAACACAGATCTTTGAATCTTTCGTTATTTGCGTATTTCGTATATGTAATTCCCTTCCAAATGTATACATCGAAGGACAACCAATTACTACATGATCTACACCTTCGCGGAACCCTAATCGACTCAGATATTTAGCTGTAATTTCTCCGCGAACACCAATAATAGAGGATCTTTTTAAAACAGCTTGAACAAAATTCTTCACGTCTTTATCGAACGGAAAACCTTCATTTAGCTTTGGCTCAAATGGCGCTCTTAATCCGACGCCAATAACAATAACTGGAATTTTCAATTTGTTGATTAGCTTAGTATATTTTTGTAAAGATGGAATAAATTCATTGCGAAAAGCATCTGCTAAAGGGATAATATAGCAATCATAGTTCTCATTTATTTCATCTGCTCTCTCTGGTCCATATGTATAATAATCTGGTGTAATAATCGTATCCTCTGTCATCAATGTTCGAAAAACACTAAATTGATATATTAAATTTCCTATATTCCCACCAAATGTATTATCAATCATCATTTTTGCTGCATCAAATGTTTCTAAGGGTGACATACCGGCTCTTATTAATATTTTTTTCATCTATGCTTCTTCCCCCACCACATTTTTTTGTACCTATATCTTTATAACTTTCATATACAAGAAATCCTTCTAACTTAATAACTTTTTTATATTTTTGACAGGATAGAAGTCTTTTAAACCTAGCCTTTACACTTAATCATTCTAATTCTTTAATAAAAGTTAAAAGCACCACAATACTGAGGTGCTTTTTCTTTATTACTTAAATACGTTCGCTGCTTTTAAAGCTAGTTTGACAGATTTTCTATTTAATTGACCTTCTAGTTTTTTTAATTTCATGTCTTTTTCTTTTACTTTCTTTTTTAATTCAGCAATTTGCGGAGATTCTCCTGAATAGAATTTATCCCATCTTGTAACTGTTTCTTCAATACTGCATGCACTTATTGGCACTTCTATTGGCATTAATTGAACTTCCGACAATCTTTCTTCCAACGGTATTCGAACAGGATGATTCGTATCTTTGTAAATATGATCAATCTTATTCTGATTTAAGAAATCAATATAATGATCGAAGTTTTCACCCTGTCGTTTTGCTGGCTGTTGAAAATCTACTTTTTCAATCAAATCAGATAATCTTGTGTTCTCACTAATTTCGTTTGCCATTACATAAGTTAACTGGTGAAATTCAGCTAATTCTCTCATCCGAGCATCCTTTGGTATGATAATGCTTGGTGTTCCGGAAATTGTTGCAGTAATATTTCCATGTAATCTTGCTCCAAAACTTAAATCTGCTTGACCGATAAAATCAAACCATGTTGAAGCATTCAAAGGAAATCGAACTCTATTATTTTTATACGCTGGATCCGAAATTTTCACTGGATAGTTGTTACTGTCTTTCGCTATAGCAGGTGCGCCTAAATGTACTAATCTTAATTCTTTAAGCCATTGTGGAATGAAATAATGATTGGGAAACTCCTCCATTCCTCTAGTAATGAAATCCAGTACATTCTTTGGAGAAAGTCGAGAAGAATTCACACAAACCATAGATTCTTTCGTAATATTTGTTTCTCTAATATTCAATTCTCGCCCGAAAGTATACATGGAAGGACAGCCAATTACAGTGTGATCTACTCCTTCTTTAAAACCTAAACCAGTTAAGTACTTAGAAGTAATTTCACCGCGTAAACCAACTATATTTGATTTTTCTAAAACTGCTTTAATAAATAATTTAACATCATCGTCAAAAGGAAAACCCTCATTTAGTTTCGGCTCAAAGGGGGCACGAAGTCCAACACCAATGACATAAACTGGTATCTTTAATTTTTTTATTAACTGAGTGTACTTTCGTAAACTCGGTACAAATTCTTTCCGAAACGCGTCTGCCAGTGGAATAACGTAACAATCATATTTTTCATTAATTTCATCTGCTCTGGATGGATCATAATTATAGTAATCTGGCGTAATGATTGTATCCTCTGTCATTAATGTTCGAAAAACACTATATTGGTATATCAAATTCCCTACGTTTCCACCAATTGAATTATTGTTTAGTATGTATGATGCATCAAAAATATCCAGTGGTGACATACCAGCTCTAATCAATATATTCTTCATTTTTACTAACCCTTTCTATAGCCACATTAAAAACACAAAGATTTATTATTAACTTATAATAAAAGTTTTACATTTCCTGAATCAACTAAAAGCCCTTACCTTTTCCAGAAAATAGTACCAATGTCTTACTTTTAATACTAACCTACTAAATAATAACTAGTATCATCATAGACACTTCTATATTTTTTATACAGCAATATAATTAATATATTCAATCTATATTATTATAATGATTAATAATAAGAGGCTGGGACAAAACCCTCCTCTGAAATGAAAAAGCCGGTGAAATTTTACCAAGAGTAAAATTTCACCGGCTTTGATTATTTTTTGAATAAAAATAAGGACCACTTCTGATAAAATAATAGTACAC